>JAEEGJ010003873.1_pt1 | contig 53748 bp, 37 predicted proteins | sample 8958761 | NCBI WGS metagenome assembly JAEEGJ01 (sample SAMN16246546, study PRJNA631951) | gut metagenome | biome: gut microbiome; feature: rumen; material: RS-attached | host: Bos | place: Iran: Karaj | collected 2018-10
TCCGTGGGCTCCTGTGTTGATGAGATCCTTATCGGAAAATTTCTTGGGACTGACCAGGTCAGTGCCAGTGCACTTGTGCTGCCTGTGATTGGTATATGCACCGTTATTGCCACTATTTTTGGCAATGGTTTACAGCTGATCCTGTCAGGGGTGATCGCAAAAGGTGATAAAAAGAGGGTATCAAGCGTTTATACCACAAGCTTCGTTACAGTATTCGTTATTATGACGATCATTTCAATACTCCTGTATGTCTTTTGCCCGGAACTATGCGTAGCGCTTGGAATGAAAGGTAAGGATGCGCATCTGTTGCCCATGGGCGTACAGTACTGCAGGGGATATACATTAGGTATTCCGTTCTTCTGTCTGGCTATCTCAGTAAACCAGTCGCTTCAGCTGGACGGAGACAGGGCTATTGGACTTTTTGCTGTACTTGCGGCAGCTGCAGTAAATATTATCGGCGATATAATTTGCATTTTTGTACTTCACGGAGATCTCTTTGAGATAGCAATAGCAACATCGGCAAGTAATCTGGTGATGTTCCTGGTCATGATGCTTCATTACCGACCGGGCAGAGTAAATCTCCTTAATATCAATCTGTCCCTGTTTTCTTTTAAAGAAATCGGAAACCTCATTTCAAGAGGAACACCAAATGCCATACTTATTGCTTCTGAACTTGTAAGGGGCCTTGTGATGAACCTGGTGGTATTCAATGTGGCAGATAAAGAGAGCGTGGCCGGTGTATCTATCATGTCCAACTGTAATATCATTCAGACCAGTATTCTGTCCGGTTTCTTTGCGACTATATCCATTATTGGAGGTGTGGTTGCAGGTGAGAATGATATCAAGGGCCTGTCGACAGTAATGAAGAAGTGCCTGAAAAATGGACTTGCCCTTTCCATGGCGCTGCTGGTAACTATGTTTATACTGGCAGGGGTTGTGCCTCATATTTTTACCAATGATATGAATGTAGTTCCAATTACAACAACTGCGCTGAGGATAATGGTATTTGCGCTGCCTTTCCAGATCATATCCGGAGTTATCTGCGGAATGTTCCAGGGACTTCAGTACACCAGGCTTTCAATTGTCTGCTACTTACTAAGGGATATGATAATACCCTCAGTGTTTATGATAGTTTTTGGAAAGCTGTTTGGCGTAAAAGGCGTATTTGTTAGCATAATTGTGGCATATGCTGTTTCTCTTTTGCTTATTGTGGCTTATACTAATATTAGGATGAAAAATTCGAATTCAGATCCTGTATATAAGCTGATGCTTCTGGATAGTGATGCAACGGATTATGATTCCTTCGAAGGATCTGTCGGAACCATGGATGAGGTAACAGAGGTTTCAGAAGATATAAGACAGTACTGCATAAGCCAAAAATGTTCTGCAAGAATGGCACTTATCACATCCCTGGCAGTGGAAGAGATGTGCGCCAATGCCATAACACACAATAATCCTGATAACAGAAAGCATAGCATAGATATTCTGCTCACAAGAATGGATAAAGATGCCTGGGTTCTGAGATTCAGAGACGACTACAAGCTCTTTGACCCCTGTGAGTGGCTTAAGGCCCATCAGGAGGATGAATTGGATGACAATGCCAGACGCTTTGGCATAAGAATGATCCATGATCTTGCAAAAGATGTCATGTATACACAGCTTCTTCAAATGAATAATCTGATCATTAATTTTTCGGAGGCAAAAGAGTAGCCATGAAACTAGTTTCTGTCGATAAGTTAATACCAGGAATGGTTGTATCTGAAAATGTGTACACTTTGGATGATACTCTTGTTATGCCAAAAGACACTGTCCTTACCCAAAAGGACATCGACAGGATCAGGTCTTATTCCCTCTACAACATTTTTGTTGAAGAGGAGATGAAGTTTGAAGAGGTCAAAGAAGAGCCTGAAATTGATCTTTCCAGCATGTCATATGCTGAGAAGATCAAAAATTCCCAGGAGTTTATAAAGTTCAAGGAGCACATTGAGGAGAATGCTGAGGAGCTGGAGGAATCCTTCCATCTGCTGGCCAATGATGCGATCCCGCTGGATGTTGATAAACTGACAGAGCCCGTTTATAAGCTCTTTGTAGAAGCCGGAGGAACCGCCGGTATCTTTGATATGCTTCATAATCTGAGAGATAATTCCGACGCTGTATATATGCATAGTCTGAATGTGTCTCTTATCTGCAATACACTGGCAACCTGGATGAGACTTCCGGAGGAAAAGATCCATATTGCCACCGCAGCAGGACTGTTGCACGATATCGGCAAGATGCTTGTGCCATCAGAGCTTCTTAATAAAACCACGCCCCTTACTGAATACGAGCAGAGGGCTATGGACCAGCATGTGACCAAGGGGTACGGACTGGTCAAGAAAAAAGATATTGATGTTCATATCAAGAACAGTATCCTTATGCACCATGAAATGAGAGACGGATCAGGTTTTCCTTTCCATCTCAAAGGTGAACAGATCGATGAGATCGCTTCTATTGTTACCATTGCCAATGTCTATGACAATATGACTTGTAAGAGACCCTACAGGGGACCAATATGCCCATTTGAGGTTCTTGCAAAGTTCGAGGAGGATGGCCTGTATAAGTATGATACCAATGCCATCATGACATTCATGGGTAACATCGTAAATACCTTCATCGCCAACAGAGTCATGCTAAACAGCGGACAGACCGGCGAGATAATCTTTATCAATCCCGAACATATTTCAAAGCCTGTGGTTAAGTGCGGAGATAACTTTATAGACCTCTCTAAAAAGAGGGCACTTTCTATCGTCGCAGTCATATAAGACAAATTGCACAAAAAATGAAAACCAGATTTGTAAAATGCGTTCCTTGTGATTTTACCCTATATCTGATACTATATCCATGTCGAAACCGACTTTTTAAAACTGGTTTCCGTATTATATGAGTAGTATTTAAGCCGATTTCCGGCAGAATGGAAGGTAAAATGGCAGACAGATCTAAAGTGATTTTTGGCAATGTTATCAGCGACTCAGCTTACAAAAAAGCTCTTAAGTCCAAAAAGAAGTTCATCAAGAAATACGGTGATGACTCAAATGTGGATTATAAGATAAAGGTTTCAGACAACGAAGTAATAGGACCACTTCTTGGTGTCAAGAACATAGATGTAACAGCTAAGATCCCTGCAAACGAGGGAGAGATTGACACGGACAAGGCCCTTATCGTAGGAAATATCAGAATGGGATTTGGCCATTACCGCATCTCCATGGCAATGGCATCATATGCAAGACATCTGGGCTACACACCTTACTGGCTCGATCTTAATTCCTTTAAGGAAACCACCTGTACCAAGGTTATAAGCGCTCAGAATGATCTTTATTCTCTTGGTTCAAGACTCTCCAAGAATCCAATCTTTAATAAACTGGTCTGGGAGCCCACAAACTACGAAGGCTTCAGAGCTTTGACATACAACTCAGCTGACCAGAAGAACGCAGAGCTTATGGCTCCTGTTTACAGAAATATCCCCAAGGATGTTCCTGTTATCGCAACCCACGTATGGCCTGCACAGGCAGCAATACACGCAGGTATGAAGTACGTTGTAAATGCAATTCCTGACAACTGGCCAATGGCCCTTCACTTATCTGAAGGTTCAGTTCACACAATTCAGTGCAAGAACGCATACATGGGCTACCGCATCTTAAACGGCATGGACAAAAAGAATGTCTGCAAGCCAATGCCTCAGGAGTCTTTAGTATACACAGGACACTACATTGATTATGAGCTTGTTGAGAACATCGAATCTGACTGCCAGGCACGTGTTGACAGGAAGAAGAATGGCAAGCCTATGAGATTTCTTTTAACCATCGGCGGAGCCGGAGCACAGAAGGAAATCTTCGCAGAGATCATCAAGCACCTTATTCCTCTTATCAAACAGGAAAAGGCTGCCCTGTACGTTAACGTTGGGGACTATCGCAACGTATGGGATGAGCTTATCAGAGAAATACCCGGTATGAAAGAGCTGGCAACAGAGCACATGGACGATTGGAATGATACCCTTGGATTTTCCAAGAGTGCTCTTGATCCAAAGGAAGAAGTAACAGGAATCCACGGCTTCTACCACGCAGATATCTTCAAGGCAGTTTACGCAACAAACCTTCTTATGAGAAGCTGCGATGTACTGGTAACAAAACCAAGTGAGCTTGCATTCTATCCCGTACCAAAGCTCTTTATCAAGAGAGTAGGTAAGCACGAGATGTGGGGCGCCATCCACTCAGCCGAGATCGGCGACGGAACACTGGAGTGCAGAGATATACCACACACAATTCAGATGCTGGATCAGTTCCTTGAGACAGAGCTTCTTAATGAGATGTGTGAGAGCATAGTAGAAAACAAGAAAGCCGGAATTTATGACGGCGCCAAGAAAGTAGTTGAGCTTGCAGCAAAGCTTAGGGAGGTAAACAGATAATGGAACAAAAAAAACAGCTTAAACCAATTACAAACGGACTTCTCTGGATATTCGCTATAGGACAGTTCGGATGGAGCTTATTGTCAGGTGTTGTATCAAACTGGATGGTTTACTACTATACAGGAACTCCTAATGAGCAGAACCCCAATACAGGTATTTTCGCAAGCTTCATAACACAGGAACCAATTCTCTTTAAGCTCACACTTTTTGGTCTGGTTCTTGCAGCAGGACGTATCTTTGATGCTGTAACAGATCCTCTCATCGCAGGATGGTCTGACAGAGCCAACTACAAGGGCGGCAGAAGAATTCCTTTCATGCGTGCCATGGCAATTCCTTTTTCACTGGTTATGGTAGCTCTTTTCACCATTCCTCAGACTTCAAGCATTGCCCTGAATGATTTTGCACTGTTCGTACTTCTTATGGTGTTCTATCTCTTCATGACAATGTTCTGCACACCATACAATGCACTTATCGCAGAGCTTGGTGATACACAGCAGCACAGGATCAATGTATCAACATATATTTCATTCACCTTTATCGTTGGACAGAGTATTTCATTCCTTCTTCCTAACGTTGCAGGTGCACTTGAGGGAAGTTTTGGTCAGGCAGGCTCCATCAGAATTGCAGTGGCAATCATGGCGGGCGTAGCATGTATCGCAATGCTTTTCCCTGCTTTCTATATCAAGGAGAGAGATTATATCGATTCCAAGCCCAGCGAGACAAGACCTTTCAAGTCACTTATCCAGACCTTCTCAAACGGCCAGTTCAGACGTTTTGTATACAGTGATGTTATTTATTTCTTCGCACTTACACTTTTCCAGACAGGACTTCCCTTCTATGAGACCAAGCTCATGGGAATTCCGGATACAATGACCTTTACACTTACAGCAACCATGACAGCTATCAGCGTTGCGCTGTATCCTATCGTTAACATTTTTGCCAAGAAGATCGGTAAAAAGACACTTATCATCACCGGTTTCTTTACATACAGCGTAGTGTTCTTTATCACTTCAATTTGTCAGGTTGGTGTTCACTGGGGATTCATCGTTGCAGTAGCAGCAGCAATTCCTATGGCTATTCTTGGAATTCTTCCTCAGGCCTGCGTAGCAGACGTTGCTGAGGTAACAAGACTTGAGACAGGTGAAGACAGAAGCGGAATGTTCTTTGCAGCAAGAACCTTCGCATTTAAGATGGGCCAGGCTCTGGCGCTGGTGATCTTTACATCAATCACAGCATCCGCAACAGAGCAGAGCTACAGAACAACAGCAGTTGTAGCATTCATCACATGCTGCATCGGAGCAATCCTGTTCTTTGCTTACAATGAAAAGAAACTTCTTAGCAGAATAGATGAACTGAAGAATGAAGCATAATTTATTCATATAAATCTTCTTCATTTCCTTTCCAATGAGTACCGTAAAACATTTTACGGTACTTTTTTGGTGTCATTTTTGTCTCCTCGGAAAAGAGCTTTATGAAGTGGCTCTGGGATGAGAAAGACAGGTAGGATGCGATCTCAACCATTGAAAAGTCGGAGAAACGAAGAAGGTTTTTGGCTTTATCTATCTTGACCTTGCGGATGTAGTCGCTGGCAGAGATCCCCATCTCTGACTTAAACAGCCTTGAGATGTAGCTGGGGGAGTTGCCGGTGAACCCGGAAAGGTCTTCAATTGTGATGCGCTCCTTGATGTGGGCATAGATGTAGTTTATGCACTCGGATATAGGGCGCGAGAGGGCGGCATTCTGCCTAAGAACCTGCATTCTTCTGGTGTAGTCCAGGATCATCTTGTTGTGCCAGCTCTCAATCTCTTCCTGATTGTCCATATAATCGAGCTTGCCGATATAGTAGTCCGATAGTCTGAAGGAGAGTTCCATCTCCATACCATTTTCAGTACATATTCTTGACATAAGAGCAGCAGTGACAACGAAGTGATACTTGAGGTTGGTGACAGGGTCTTTTGACAGAACGCCTACACCCTCGGTATCAAGGAATCTGTGCTGTCTGCAGTTCTCCATGATGGCTTCAACGTCGCCGTCGGCCACTTGTCTGTAGAATAAAAGCTCGTCATTTTGATTTCTGTGGATGATTTCTTCTGTAATTTTCATGTTTTTATTTTATCATTTTTGGTCATGAATATGTTATTTTTTCTTGGCTTTTGATATAGAAATTCTAAAGAAATTATTAAGATAATCTAAGAATTTGATAAACACAAATTGTTTTTCTAGGGGAGGTTCTATGAGAAAGCCAAGGTGGAGAAGTTTAAGTTTTACTGCATTGAGCACAATTCTTGCAGTAACAGCAGTTCCTTTTCCTGCTTTTGCAGAGGAGGGAACGCAGAGCGTTTCTGACGAATACCAGCTGGTATGGTCAGATGAGTTTGATGGGGACAGCCTCAACACAGATGCCTGGAATGTTGAGCAGCACGAGCCCGGATGGGTTAACGCTGAGCTTCAGAGGTACACAGGTCTCGACGAGGGAAATATTGAGGTAAGGGATGGAAGTCTTTTTATCAAACCTCATTATACCCAGGCTGAGGAGAGTGCTGATGAGGCACAGGAGGTAGCAGCAGAGCCAACTGTTGTAGAACTCAGTTATCAGCATGTAAAAGCTACAACTTCAACAGGTATAATTCAGATCAATTTTGGGGCCATCGGTGATTTTGCAGAGCAGTCAACAGCTGCAAATGTAGCAATATCAGAAGTGTCTCTTACTGATGTAACTGATCCTGAGAATCCGGTAGACCTCACCAGTTCCTTTGATGGAAGCTGGTTTGGCGGACCAGCCGGAGATGGCGGCGGAGAGGCAAAGTTTGAAGACGGAAAGGCTATCCTTAATATAACCAATCCCGGTTCTGAAAACTGGCACTTCCAGATTCAGAAGACTGATATGACTCTGGAAGAGGGACATACATACAGCTTCAGAATGGTAGCTACATCAAACGTTGACAGAGCAGTTGAGATATCTGTTATGGACAACTCCAACTGGGACTGGTTTGCAGGAACAAAGAACGTTATCGCAGGTGGCAGTGCTGAAGGATCTACAGGCAGTGGAAAGAGCGAGATCACATCAGGACGTATCACAACTCAGGGCAAAGAGGACTTCACCTATGGACGATTTGAGGCAAGAGCCAAGGTTCCTGCAGGACAGGGATATCTTCCAGCATTCTGGCTCATGGCAACTGATGAAGGAAATTATGGTCAGTGGCCAAGATGTGGTGAGATCGACATCATGGAGGTTATGGGACAGAACACAAGTAAGTCCTACCACACCATCCATTACGGATACAATTCAGGTTCAGGCCACAAGGAGAACCAGGGTACTAAGGTCCTTTCAGATGGAAGCTTTTCTGATGAGTATCATACATATCGAGTAGACTGGGATCCCGGACAGATCACATGGTACGTGGATGACGAGCAGGTTTACTCAACAAATGACTGGTACACAGGAACAGATGATGATAACCAGATCACATATCCTGCACCTTTTGATCAGGACTTCTATGTGATCCTTAACCTGGCAGTAGGCGGAAGCTGGGTAGGTTATCCCGATGATGACACCTATGCAAACATGAACGATCAGGCTTATGAGATCGATTATGTGCGCGTTTATCAGAAGTCTGCAGAGGAATATGCAAGACTTGAGGCCGAGGCCAAGGCTCCTGAGAAAGAGGAAGTTACTTTCAGGGAAGCTGACGAGAGCGGCAACTATGTAGTAAACGGCGACTTCTCAAGAGAGATTTCTCTTGACGGCGCAGCAGATGCAGACAAGAACAACTGGAAGTTCCATACTCAGGATAAGGGTGAGAGTGCAACATATTCTATCAGCGATGGCGCTATTACTGTTACTCCTGTAGAAGCGGGCGATCAGAACTACTCAATCCAGCTCAAGCAGGAAAACGTACCTATGTACAAGGGCTGGGAGTATGAGCTTACCTTTGATGCAGTAGCTGCAGAGGAAAGAGATATTGTTATCGACGTTGAAGGTCCTGACAGAGGATGGATCAGATACTTCAATGACACAACAGTTCATGTTGGTACACAGAAGCAGTCTTATTCATACACATTTACAATGAATGAAAAGACAGATGCCAACGGATCACTTGAGTTTAACTTTGGTAAGCTTACACCTGCAGCAGCTGTAACAATCTCCAATGTAAGACTTACACATAAGTCAGGAGATGCTGTTGCTGAGGATACTTCAAAGACAATAAGACCTGACGGCAACTATGTATACAACGGCAGCTTTGACCAGGGCACAGGAAGACTTGGTTACTGGGAGATTGACGAAGCTGATGCACAGTATGTATCTGTAACTAATGTTGGCGGCAAGAGAGAACTTAAGGTTAATGTTCCTGAGGAGAAGAGCGTAACAGTTAAGCAGTCAGCTCTTTCACCGATCGGAAAAGGTCAGTACGAGCTTTCATTCAACGCAAGAACTGATGCTGCTGAGAAAGACGGCCTTAGTATCGACATGGCAGGAAAGACATATGTTCCTGAGCTGTCAGATGCAGATGCATCCTTCGCAAAGAAGCTTCTCTACGATGAGGACCTTTCAAGAGAAGATTCAAATATCGTTATAACCTTCAGCAAGGCCGGAACCTACTACCTTGATAACGTATTCTTCACAGAGTCAGCACTTATCAAGAATGGTTCATTCAATGCAGGAATGAGCAGCTTTGCACCTTACATTCACAACGGTGTAACAGCAAACTATGTTATCGACAGCATGAACGGCAATGACAACACCTTTGCCATCACTATCGAAGATACAGTTGCAGAAGACGACGGAAATAACTGGTACATTCAGCTCAATCAGGACGGCGTGCCGCTTGAGCAGGGAAAGAGCTACAGACTGTCCTTCAGAATCAAGTCATCGATTGAGAGAAACATCAATTATGCAATGCAGCAGTTTGAAGGAAATTGGACCAACTACAGCAAGACCGGTTCTGTTGCCATTAACAATGAGTGGCAGACCGTAACAGCCGAGTTCAAGATGGAGGATCCTTCAGACCCTGCAGCAAGATTCAACATCACCATGGGATCTGTTGGAGGTGTGAGAATCACAGAAAAGCATGATATTTACATTGATGACATCTCTCTTGTTGAGATCGATGAGGCCACTGTAGAGCCCGGCACAGATGATCCGACACCGGTAGATCCTGATCCGGAAAATCCTGGTCCTGAGGAGCCTGGTACAGAGGAGCCCACACCTGACCAGCCAGGAACAGATGATCCTACACCTGATCAGCCCGGAACAGATGAGCCCACACCGGACGATCCCGGCACAGTAGAACCTGGAACAGACGAGCCCACACCTGATGATCCAGGAACTATCGAGTCCGGAACAGATGAGCCAACACCTGATGACCCAGGTACAGTTGAGCCGCAGAAACCTGAAAACAATCCAAACTACTACATTCCTGTTCAGATAACCAGAACAGTAATAAAGATTGTTACAAGAGTTGTTGTAACGGTTTCCAGCATTTTAAAACGCTTATTCTGGTAATTTAAAAAGTTTATAGTTTCCCTACGCACAGCTCCCTGATAGTATAATCGCGGTATTATCAGGGAGCTTTTTCATTGTAAAATAGGAGGATTTGTAGTATTCTATATGTTGTAGAATTAGTTCTAAAATCGCCTTTTAAACATACAACATGTAGAAGATGAAAGCGCTATGTTAAACTGCAAGCAAATGGAAAAGTTAATCCCGCAGTTTTTGGACGATGATCTGGACAACCAGGATCTGGCTGACTTTTTGGCACACGTGGAGCACTGCCCGGAATGCAAGGAAGAGCTAACCATACAATTCCTTGTAAGGGTCGGTATGCAGAGGCTTGAGGATGGTAATACCTTCAACCTTACACAAGAGCTGGAAAAAGAGCTGTCGGACGCCAAAAAGAAATTGCATGTCAGGAAATACCTGGTGATAACCAGTTATGCCCTGGAGATCACTGTTGCTGCGCTTTTTGCTATATGTCTTTTGCTGGCAATGGCACTTTGATTAGGAGACTTATGTCAGATAACAAGCTGTTAATTGATGCTAATAAATTAATACGAGACGCTTTCTATGCCATCCCTGATTTTACAGACGCAGAGGGCAACCATATCAGCGGTATTTACGGTGCATTTTTTAAGTTAAAAGAGCTTTTTGCAGCCGGTAATTATGAGAGGGCCGTTATCTCTTTTGCCGAAAATACTGAAGGTATGACGCCGGATGTATTGTGGCAGGCAGGGAAGTTTAAAGAGCTTTTGGGAGAGCTTGAAGGGGTAAGCCCGGATAGTGAATTTACTGTTACAGGAGCTTTGTGCGAGGGGATTGAGCAGCGCCTTAAGACTCTTTCTCCATCAGGAAGCGTAGCGGAGCTTCCTAAGTTTAAGCATGCGCTGGTGGTGACATCTGATCTTAGTGAGGTGGAGACCATTTTCAGGGATGCTTCCGCGGCTGGAAAGAGCTCACCTGAGAGATTTGTTGGATATTACTTTGTCACTGAGAAATCAGGAAATGGCAAATCGGATATTGAGGTTCTTGGACTGGCTATCTGCTATGAAGAGAGTAAAGCTTACTATATACCTGTAAGAGATTTTATTACTGCTTCATATCTTGGGCAGAAGCTGGCTGAACTTAGCAGAGAAGCCAATCTGTCAACCTTTGATGTGAAGGCTGGATACAGAATATTTGAGCCTGTAGAAATAAGAGAGAGGTCAGACGGTTATAAAGAGGACGATGAGTCGTACAAGAACTCGGCAAGATGCTTTGATGTCCTGATTGGAGCATATCTTGTTAATCCTCTTAAGAATGACTATGAGCCATGGGATATCAGTCAGGAATACCTTGGAATTTCGCTTCCAAAGAGGAGTGATATCTTTGGCAAAGAGAAACTCTCGGCTATTGATAAGGGCGTGGTATGTGATTATGCCGGCAAGATAGCGTTTATCTGTGCAGCGTCGGCGCCGCTTATCAGGAAGAAGCTTCAGAAGATGGGAATGGAACAGCTCTTTTACAATATTGAGATGCCTCTTTCCTACATACTCTATGCCATGGAAAAAGAGGGCATAATCGCAAAAAAGGATGCCCTTAAGGAGTATGGCGATGAGCTGAGCGTCAGGATAACTGAGCTGGAGAAGCTGATTTATGAGGCTGCAGGCTGTGAGTTCAATATCAATTCGCCCAAGCAGCTTGGTGAGATATTGTTTGAAAAGCTAGGGCTTCCTGCTGAGAAGAAGACTAAATCAGGCTATTCAACCGCTGCAGATGTTTTGGAGAAGCTTGCTCCGGAGCACAAGATTGTATCTGATATTCTGGAGTACAGAGGACTTGCCAAGCTTAAGAGTACCTATGCTGATGGCCTGGCGGCGTTTATTGAGCAGGATGACAGGATTCACACCAGCTTTAATCAGACTATAACAGCCACCGGCAGGATCAGCTCAACGGAGCCGAATCTTCAGAATATACCCATGAGGACCGAACTGGGAAGGCTTATCCGCAAGGTCTTTGTACCCAAGGATGGCTATGTATTTGCTGATGCTGACTATTCACAGATTGAGCTGAGAATCCTGGCTCATATGTCTGCGGATCAGGGGCTTATAAGCGCCTATCATGAGGGCGATGATATACATGCGATCACCGCATCCAAGGTATTTCATGTGCCTTTTGAGGAGGTTACACCGCTTCAGAGGAGAAATGCCAAGGCGGTTAACTTCGGTATTGTTTACGGTATCAGTTCCTTTGGACTTTCTCAGGATCTATCCATAAGCGTTGGTGAAGCCAAAGAGTATATGGAGAAATATTTTGAGACATATCCCGGGGTTCGTGATTACCAGAACAGTGTTATCCAGGATGCCAAGAACAAGGGCTATTCAGAGACTATGTTTGGCAGGAGAAGGCCTATACCGGAGCTTAAGAGCGGCAACTATAATCTTAGGCAGTTTGGTGAAAGAGTTGCCATGAATGCGCCTATTCAAGGAACTGCGGCTGACATCATGAAAATCGCCATGATAAATGTCTTTTTCCGTATTAAGAGACAGGAGCTTAAATCAAGACTTATCCTTCAGATCCACGATGAGCTGCTTATTGAGACTGCGCCGGATGAAACGGATGTAGTGACAGCGCTTCTTGTGGAAGAGATGGAGAAGGCCGTAGAACTGGCGGTACCCATGGAGGTTGACTGCCATACAGGAAGTGACTGGTATGAGGCAAAATAAACTGCAGCCTGGAAAGACAAACATAATAGGGATCACCGGCGGCGTGGGTGCAGGTAAGAGTACTGTTCTTAATTATATTGGGGATACTTACAACGCAAGAGTGATCTATTCGGATGATGTGGCAAACGACATCAAAAAGAAGGGTTATCCGGCCTACGATGAGCTTGTAAGGATCCTGGGGGAAGGTATACTGGACCGGAAGGGCGAGATCGACAAAAACAAGATGGCAGCGGCCATATTTGATGATGAAAAACTGCTTTCCAGGGTCAATAATATTTTGCATCCTGCAGTAAATACATTTATTATTAATATATTAGACGAAGAGCGCAGTAAGGGTGAGCTGGACTTTGTATTTGTTGAAGCAGCTCTTTTGATAGAAAACGGTTATAAGAGTATTGTAGACGAGTTGTGGTATGTCTATGCTGATGAGGACACCAGGAGGCAGAGGCTAAAGGATTCCAGGGGCTATTCAGACGATAAGATATCAGATATCTTTTCAAAACAGCTGGATGATAAGACCTTCAGGGAAAATGCCGACTTTGTAATCGATAACAGTGGCAGTACGGAAAGTGCCATTAAGCAGATAGACGATAAACTTGGGGAGTGGAAAACAAAATGGCAAGTTTAGAACAGACAGAACAGAAGGTAGTGTATGGACTGGACATCGGTACCAGAAGCGTTGTTGGAACCGTTGGCTACATGAATGAGGGGCAGTTCAATGTCATTGCTCAGGCTGTTGAGAAGCATGAGACCAGAGCAATGCTGGATGGACAGATCCACGATATCGGCAAGGTCGGAGCCACAATCAGAAAGGTCACCGACAGACTTGAACAGCAGACGGATATACATCTGACAGATGTATGTATAGCTGCGGCTGGTCGTGTCCTCCAGACTGTGAGAACTACATATGAATACGAGTATCAGGATGGACATACCATTACTGATGAGGATATATATAACCTTGATTCCTCTGCTGTGGAGAAGGCTTACAGGGAATTCCTTGAGAAGAATACTTCTGAGCTCAAGTTCTACCTGGTTGGCTATTCAGTAATGCATTACTATCTGGATGGATATCAGATCGCCAATCTTGAGGGACATAATGCAGGTAAGGTAAGTGTTGAGCTTATCGCAACATTCCTTCCGGATGACTGCGTAGATGGACTTTATAAGGCCTGTGAGAGAGCATCTCTTAATGTTGCTAACCTCACTCTGGAGCCTATTGCGGCTATGATGGTTGCAATACCTGACAGATTCAGGATGCTGAATCTTGCTCTTGTTGACGTTGGTGCAGGTACATCCGATATCTGTATCACGGATGATGGCTCCATCACTGCTTATGGAATGCTTCCAATCGCAGGTGATGATATTACTGAGATCATTGCACAGCACTGTCTTGTGGACTTTAATACTGCGGATGAGATCAAGATCTCTGCCAGCCACAATGACAAGGTTGAATACATAGACATCATGGGGCTTAAGAAGACCATTACTGCCAAAGAGATCGCCAGGATCATCAAGCCCAAGGTTGATGAGATGGCCCAGAGGGCGACTGATGAGATCAAGAGACTCAACGGAGACAAGGCAGTCAGCGCTGTATTCGTAGTTGGTGGCGGCGGATGTGTTCCAGGATATGTCAAGGCAATTGCCAAGGATATGGATATTCCTGAGGAGAGAGTTGCTCTTCGAGGCGAGGAGGTAATGAAGAACATCACCTTCCTTAACAATGATGGAATTGAGAGAGATTCACTTCTTGTTACACCTCTTGGTATCTGTATCAGCTTCTATGAAGAGGCCAACAACTTTATCTTTGTTTCCTTTAACGGAACACAGACCAAGATTTACGACAATGGCAAGCTTCAGATTGTGGATGCCGCCATGCAGGCTGCATTCCCTAATGAAGATCTCTTCCCTAAGAGAGGCGCAGAGCTTCGCTATACAGTTAACGGCAAGGAGAGGACTTCAAGGGGTGAGCACGGCGAAGCTGCAGTTATTCAGCTCAACGGCAAACCTGCGGACATACACTCCAAGATCCATGCCAACGATATCATCGAGGTTACACCATCAACAGCAGGAGCTCCCGGAAAAGCTTCTATTGAGAGCATTCCTGAGTTCAAGACCAAGTTTAACGTTAACGTAAACGGCAAGATGGTGGAGGCTTCCAGATACGCAACAGTAAATGGACAGGCTCAGACCGGATACTACGATATCCATTCCGGAGATGATGTCAAGATCCTTGACTACAACACCGCTGCTCAGATAGCTGAGCTTATGGATATTCAGCTCACTGAGGATATGGTCATCATCGTCAACAACGAGAGAGGCGATGCGAATACTCCTGTTTACGAGAACTTCAAGGTTGAGTTCAAGGATCAGGAAGATATGATCATGGACTATTACAAGGATTTCCCTAATGCCGATGAGGTAGCTATCTCTCAGGCCAATGAGGAGTCCTATGAGAATATTGACAATGAGGTAAGGCTCAAGGCAGACAAGGATGGTCAGCTTCATTTTGATGATCTTCCGGATGATGACGGGACTTATGAGAAGTCAGAGAACCCTGAACCTGTTACTGAAGTAGTCAGAAATATCCTTGCCCATGACCTTCATGTAATTGTCAACAACTCAGCAGTAACACTTCACGGCAAATCAGATTATATCTTTGTGGATATATTTGACGCCATTGATTTTGATCTTTCTAAACCAAACGGAAGATCGATTGTAACAACTTTGAATGGAGCGACCCCTGATTATATGCAGCCTATCAAAGAGGGCGATAAAATCGAGGTTTATTGGAAATAATGAGATTTACCAGTATAGCCAGCGGTAGCAGCGGAAACTGTACATATGTGGGTTCGGACAATACTCACATATTAGTTGATGCCGGTATCAGTAAAAAGAGAATAGAGGAAGGACTTTCGCAGCTTGATCTTGGTTTTGATGATCTGAGTGCAATTTTTGTTACTCACGAACACACCGATCACATAGCTGCCATCAGAACTATCCTCAAAAAACATCACATACCTGTATATGCCACAGCAGGAACCATTGAGGGTATCAGGCAGAGTGATAAAAAGGGAGAAATAGACTTTTCCGGATTTGTGACCGTAAGAACGGATGAAGCAGTGGTGGTTGGTGATATGATAATCAATCCAATGCACATATCTCATGACGCCAACGAGCCTTGCGGATACAGAGTATACTGCGGAGACAAAAAGATAGGTATAGCAACTGATCTTGGCTGCTATGATGAGTACACGATCAGTGCACTGTCAGGATGTGATGCACTCTTATTAGAGGCCAATCACGATGTGAGGATGCTCCAGACAGGTCCGTATCCCTATATACTCAAATCCAGAATTCTTGGGGACAGAGGCCATCTTTCCAATGAGAAGAGCGGTGAGCTTCTGTGCAGTCTTTTAAGTGACAAGATGAAGGGAATCTTTTTGGGACATCTTTCCAAGGAAAACAACCTTCCTGAGCTTGCTTATGAGACCGTAAGAGTAGAGATTGAGATGGGTGATAATCCGTTTCATGGCAACGATTTTCCTCTGATGGTAGCAGAGAGAAGCTGTCTGTCACCGGTGCTTGAATTTTGATAATATGATTGTCGTACAATGCTCTGCATAGTCAATGCAGGGCATTTTTTATGTATTTATGATTTTTTGGCTTCCAAGCGCTATTTTTGTGGTATTATGAACTAAATGTGTTTCGCTTCACAGTATTAAATTAAGTGCATGGACCAGGAGGGAGTGGCTATGAATAAAACTATCATTACAGTAGTTGGTAAGGACACAGTGGGTATCATCGCCAAGGTATGTACATATCTTGCAGAATCCGGCATCAATATTCTTGATATTTCCCAGACAATAGTAAGCGGATATTTCAACATGATGATGATCGTTGACATGTCCGGAACAGATAAGGACTTCAACACAGTTGCCGATGATCTCGAGGGACTTGGTAAGGAAATCGGAGTTGTTATCAAGTGCCAGAGAGAAGAGATCTTTGACTCTATGCACAGAATTTAATGGTTCATGGGAACTTTTTAGGGAAAAGGACTGATAAATATGATTAATATATATGAAGTTGTTGAAACCAATGAAATGATCGAGAAGGAGAACCTGGATGTCCGTACCATCACGCTGGGCATCAGCCTTCTGGACTGTATAGACTCTGATCTTGATAAGCTTTGCGACAATATCTACAACAAGATTTATGACACGGCAAAAGACCTTGTGAAGACCGGAGATCAGATCGCAAGAGAATTCGGTATCCCCATAGTAAACAAGAGAATATCCGTAACACCAATAGCCTTGGTTGGAGGCGCAGCCTGCAAGAGCCCTGAGGACTTTGCTAAAATCGCAAAGACTCTTGATAAGGTAGCCAAGGAAGTAGGCGTTAATTTTATCGGCGGCTATTCTGCGCTGGTTAGCAAAGGAATGACACAGTCAGACAGGATGCTGATAGAGTCGATTCCGCTGGCTCTTTCAACAACTGACGTAGTATGTTCTTCAATTAATGTAGGTTCAACCAAGACCGGTATCAATATGGATGCTGTAAGGCTTATGGGAACCATCGTTAAGAAGACAGCTGAGGCTACAAAGGAAGCAGATTCCCTTGGATGTGCCAAGCTTGTTATATTCTGCAATGCTCCTGATGATAACCCATTTATGGCAGGCGCATTCCACGGTGTAACTGAGGCTGATAAGATCATCAACGTAGGTGTAAGCGGACCAGGCGTTGTAAAGACTGCGCTTGAGAAGGTCAGAGGAGAGAACTTTGAAGTTCTGTGTGAGACCATCAAGAAGACAGCATTTAAGGTTACAAGAGTAGGACAGCTCGTGGCACAGGAAGCATCTAGAAGACTTGGTGTTCCCTTTGGAATTATTGATCTGTCCCTCGCTCCCACACCAGCAATTGGAGACAGCGTAGCTGACATACTCCATGAGATCGGAGTAGAGCACGCCGGAGCACCGGGTACAACCGCGGCATTAGCTCTTTTAAATGATCAGGTCAAGAAGGGCGGAGTAATGGCATCTTCCTATGTAGGAGGTCTCTCCGGAGCATTTATCCCTGTCAGCGAGGATCAGGGCATGATCGATGCCGTTGAGGCAGGAGCGCTAACGCTTGAAAAGCTTGAAGCTATGACCTGTGTATGTTCTGTAGGTCTTGATATGATCGCGATCCCGGGAGATACAAAAGATACCACAATTGCCGGAATCATTGCAGATGAAATGGCTATCGGTATGATCAACCAGAAGACTACTGCAGTAAGACTGATTCCTGTTATTGGCAAAGGAGTTGGTGAAACAGTGCAGTTTGGCGGACTTTTAGGCTATGCACCTATTATGCCGGTAAATCAGTTCTCCTGTGATGAGTTCGTAAACAGAGGAGGCAGGATCCCTGCACCGGTACACAGCTTTAAGAACTGATCCTGTAGATATTTATTTATAACTAAGCGGAGGATAGTTGTTATGAAAAGTGGAAAAATAAGACAGGTACTTGCAATTACACTGTCTGCATTCCTTGCGTTAGGTGTTGCAGGCTGCGGTGAGAGCGCCGAGCCTCAGACTGTAGAGCAAGCACCTGCAGAGGAAAGTGCCACCGAGGCAACATCTGCAGAGCCTGAAGAAAAAAAGGAAGAGGAACCGGCTGCGGAAGTGGAAGAGGCAGAGCCCTCAGGAGAGAATATGCTGGATAATGGTGATTTTTCAAAGGGAGTAGATCCATGGCTTACCTTCTGTCAGGACGGTGAGTGTGAGATATCTGTAAATGGCGATGGCGAGCTTGATATTGACATCAAGAATGTGGGAACTGTTGCACACGGTGTTCAGCTGTACCATGATGGTTTTTCACTTGATGAAGGCTGCGTATATAAGATAGCCTTTGACGCTCATTCTGACGTGGATAAGACACTGGAAATGCGTTTCCAGATAAATGGTGGCGATTACCACGCTTACTATATGGAGAATGTCGAGACAGGCGCTGACAAGCAGCACTACGAGTACACATTTACAATGAATGAGACCAGTGATCCTGCACCGAGATTCTGTTTCAATATGGGTGTTGTGGGAGCAATGGATTCATCAGCTCCTGAGCATCATGTATATCTTGATAACTTTGTTCTGACTCTTGAAGATGCTTCTGGTAAGGTGGCAGGAAGCGGTCAGTCTCAGATGCCTGATATTGCTGTTAACCAGATTGGTTATCTGCCTGGAGCATATAAGAGTGCTACTTTAAGAGGAACTGCCCTTGACCAGACTGCAGTTCTTATAAACGAAGATACCGGAGCAGAGGTTCTTACTGCAGAAATAGGTTCAGGTACGGATGATCCTGATGCAGGTGAGAAAGAAGCTGTATTTGACTTCTCATCAGTTAAGGATGAAGGCGTTTATCATGTTGAGGCAGGAGAGGCCGTTTCACCTTCCTTCAAGATAGCAAAAGATGTTTACAGCGATGCATTCAAGGCTTCAATCAAGATGCTCTACTATCAGAGATGTGGAACAGAGCTTACAAGTGATCTTGCCGGCGACTTCGCACATCCTGTATGCCACGCTGATGAGGCTGTTCTCTATGAGGATAATTCCAAGAAGCTTGATGTTTCAGGCGGATGGCACGATGCCGGTGATTACGGAAGATATTCAGTAGCCGGTGCCAAGACTGCAGCAGACCTTCTTCTTGCCTATGAGAACTATCCAGATGTATTTGGCGATGACCTGGATATTCCTGAGAGCGGAAACGGAATACCGGATGTTCTGGATGAGGCTAAATATGAGCTTGACTGGCTCTTTAAGATGCAAAGAAAAGACGGCGGCGTTTATCACAAGGTCACCTGTCGCAACTTCCCCGGAGAGATTATGCCTCAGGATGAGACTGATGAACTTGTCATCATGCCTGTAACAACAACTTCTACCGGTGATTTTGCCGGAGTTATGGCTATTGCTGCAAGAGTATATGCCGGAACAGATAAGGTATATGCAGATAAGTGCCTGTCCGCTGCCAAGAAAGCTGCAGAGTACCTTCATAAGACACCAAGGGATACCAAGGGCTACAAGAACCCATCAGATGTTTCAACTGGTGAATACGAGGACGTAAATGATGTTGATGAGAGATTCTGGGCATATGCAGAGCTCTTTAAGACAACTGGCGACAAAGTTTATGAAGAAGCAATGAAAAAAGAGCTTCCTGACAACGGATATTCACTTGGATGGCAGGGAGTTGCTGGCTACGGCGGATATGCTTATCTCTCAGCAAAGGGCGCTGACGAGGCTACAGTTAAGACAGTTAAGGCAGAAGCTGATAAGATGGCAAAAGAGATAATAGACAATGCCCACAAATATGGCTACGGATCTTCAATCGTTGGAGATTATCCATGGGGAAGTAACCTTACAATTGCTAACAACGGATCTTATCTTCTTATGATGAAGGGACTTATTGATAACTTCGATAAGGATGTAGTTGATATGCAGCTCAACTACCTGTTTGGAAACAATGCAACAGGATACAGCTTCTTTACCGGATTTGGAACCACCTATTCAGATCATCCTCACCATAGACCTTCACAGGCTATGGGAAAGACCGTTCCCGGAATGGTAGTAGGAGGTCCTAACAACGGACTTAATGATTCTTATGTTCAGAATGTACTTAAAGACGTTGCATCTGCTAAATGCTATGCTGATAATTCCCAGAGCTACTCCACAAATGAGATAGCAATTTACTGGAATTCACCTGTGATCTATCTGCTGGCAGGAGAGATAGCATTAGCAAAATAAACAATAATGATTCCCACTATGTGTAAATTTGACTACTAGTCAATTCTTGCGTTTTGGTTTATAATACAAAAGTTGCTTTATAAAATTTTTATAAATTTTTTATTAGCTTTTGGAGTTTAAGAAATGGAAACAAATCAAAACGCGGGAAACAGTATAATGCTTAAAATTTGCGCATTCATAGTTGATAAGCGCAATCTGTTTTTCCTAATCTACGCAATCTTATGTATTTTTTCTACGATATCAAGGAACTGGGTCAATGTAGAGAATGACCTGGCATATTACCTTCCTGGTACCAGCGAGACCAGGAAGGGCCTTGATCTCATGAAAGAACAGTTCACCACATATGGATCCGCCAAATACATGGTGGCCAATATTTCATATGAACAGGCACTTATTATTAAGGAAGCTGTAGAAGATATTGAGGGTGTTTTTTCAGTTGATTTCGATGAAAACAAGGAACACTACAATAACGGATCAGCTCTTTTTAATGTTACCTTCGAATATGATGAGAACGATGACAAGTGTCTGGAACTGCTTGAAGAGGTAAACAATTTCTTTGAACCGTACGATTCCTATATGTCCACAACTTTAGGAGATACACAGTCCGAGCTGATAGCCAAGGAAATGAATGTTATCTCCATTCTGGTTGTATTCGTTGTTATAGGAGTACTGCTTTTAACATCTCAGGCCTATGCTGAGATTCCGGTTCTTCTCCTTACCTTTGGAAGTGCTGCCCTGTTGCAGATGGGAACAAACTTCCTTCTCGGTACAATTTCATTTGTTTCTGATTCAGTTACAATAGTGCTTCAGCTTGCCCTGTCTGTGGATTATGCTGTAATTTTCCTCAACCGTTACAAGGAGGAACATGCAGAGCTTCCTTACAGAGAGGCTTGTATTGTTGCACTTTCAAAATCTATTCCTGACATTTCCGGAAGTTCGCTGACTACTATCGGAGGTCTTTTCGCCATGCTGTTTATGCAGTTTGGAATTGGCTCCGATATGGGTATAGTTCTTATCAAGGCTATTTTGCTTAGCCTTATCTCTGTTTTCTGTCTGATGCCCGGTATCATCATGGTGTTTGCAAGAGCGATGGAGACCACAACACACAAGAACTTCGTGCCTAAGATTCCTTTTGTAGGTAAGTTCGCTTATGCCTCAAGGTATTTTATAGCGCCGCTTTTTGTTGTGATCATTATTATTGCTAACAGAGTTTCTGCTCACACACCATACGTTTACGGCTATTCCAAGATCACACCGCCTCTTACAAATGAGGTGCAGATTGCCCAGAACCTCCAGGATGAGAACTTCCCATCAGATACAATGGTTGCCCTGGTTTTCCCTGCCGGTGATTATGACAAGGAAAAGAAGCTTATAGATGACCTTATGACATACGAAGAGGTGTCTGATGTAACAGGTCTTTCCAATACAGAAGCATTAAACGGCTACACACTTACCGACAAGCTTTCACCACGTCAGTTTTCTGAGCTTGTGGATATTGACTATGAGGTTGCCGAACTTGTTTATGCAGCCTATGCCGTAAACGACAAGGATTATGCCAAGGCTGTTAACGGACTTGCCAACTACAAAGTACCGCTTATCGACATGTTCATGTTTGTATATCAGGAAGTTCAGGATGGATACGTCACCCTTGATGAAGACACTATGGAAAAGCTTGACGATGCAAACAGAATGATGAACTTTGCAAAGAAACAGCTTCAGGGAGAAGAGTATTCCAGAATTCTTGTTTATCTGACCCTTCCACTTGAGTCTGATGAGACATTTGATTTTATTGATAAGCTTCATGATATTACTGAGAAATACTACGACGAAGACAAGATCTATGTTGTTGGTGAATCTGTTAGTGAGTATGACCTTAAGAAGTGCTTCGCGAGAGATAACAAGGTTACAACCGTTATTTCAATTCTTGCGGTTTTGGTGGTACTTCTGTTCACCTTTAAATCTGCCGGTATGCCGGTGCTGCTTATTGCAGTAATTCAGGGATGTATCTGGCTTAACTTTGCATTCCCTGCAATATTCAGACAGAATCTGTTCTTCCTGGGATACCTTATCGTTAGTTCAATCCAGATGGGTGCCAACATCGACTACGCGATCGTTATTGCCGGAAGATACACAGAGCTTCGTGAGAAGATGGGTAAAAGAGATGCCATCATCGATACCATGAACCTGTCATTCCCGACAATCATCACATCCGGAACCATGCTTGCGGTTGCAGGTATCCTCATCGGTAAGATGACATCTGATGCGGTTATTTATGGTATTGGACAGTGTATCGGCCGAGGAACAATTATTTCCATCATAGTAACAATGTTCGTACTTCCTCAGATATTGCTGGTAGGCGATAAGGTAATCGAGCTTACTGCGTTTGTTATGAACATGCCTATCCAGAACAGACAGGCTTCCGGCGTTATGCGTATTGATGGTGTAGTAAGAGGTCGTGTTGACGGAACCATCAATGGTGTAGTTCACGCGGTAGTTAAGGGTAATGTAAACGCTTATATCGAGAACAGTGATATCAAGATGTTAAGTGAAGAAGAAATGAAAGAACTGGAACAGACAGCTTTGGATGAATTAGAACAGGAGGGCATTTGATATGAAAAAGAGAATATTGGCAGCCCTCATGGCAATTATGATGTTTTCCGGCACTGCGGTAATAAGCTTTGCTGATAATGAAGAGCAGCAGCCGATGACTGATGCTGAAATTGTTGAAGCTCAGCCGGATACAACAACAATAACAACAGGTACACAGGAAAAAGCTGCGGAAGACAGTGTTGACGTCGATGCTGACATCAGAGAAGAGATTGAGGCTACAGTTCCTGAACAGATTGAAGAGATCAGAATTTCAAATGCTGACGAATTCATGAAGTTTGCTGATGATTGCAGACTCAACACCTGGTCAGTGAATAAGAAGATCATTCTGACTGAAGATATTTCTCTTCTTGGTAAGGATTTTTCAGGTATACCATCTTTCGCAGGTCAGTTTGACGGACAGGGACATACTATCAGTGAGCTTTCTCTTGAAAACGGACTGTCATATGTCGGCTTTTTCATTCACATAGATAAAGGCGCGATAGTAGAAAATCTGAACGTTTCTGGCTCCATTATTCCAAAGGCCGGATCTGTAATGGTAGGAGGAATTGCCGGAGAGAACAGCGGAACGATCAGAGAGTGTACCTTTAAAGGTGTTGTAAAAGGAAATGACTACATAGGTGGTATCGTAGGTATAAATAAGCTGTCCGGAAATGTGAATTTCTGCACATCAGAAGGATATATCAGCGGTATCCACTTTACAGGTGGTATTGCCGGTGAGAACATGGGTAACATTTCAAATTGCCGAAATGAAGCCATGATCAATACAACAAACACTGATACTGAGATAACAGTGGACTCTATGGAGAATCTCAACAAGATTCTTTCACTTATCAAGAATAATATAAACACAGGTGACGATGAGGCCAACTCAGATGTTACAGTATCTGATGCCGGCGGTATTGCAGGCCTTTCAATCGGAATCATTGCGCGCTGCATAAACAACGGTGAGGTTGGATATGAGCACGTAGGATATAACGTAGGTGGAATAGCAGGAAGACAGTCAGGTTACATGGTAAGCTGTTCCAATAACGGCAAGATAAAGGGACGTAAGGACGTAGGCGGAATCGTTGGACAGGCCGAGCCATATATAACAGTTGACCTTACATCTGATATTGCTTATCAGTTGCAGGAAGCTATCGCCAAGCTCCATGATTCAGTTACAGTTACACTTAATGATGCAAAAGCCCAGTCCAATACTATTACAAACAGACTGGCAGTTATTCAGCAGTTCACAGCAGGTGCGGTCGACGATGTGAGATTTCTTGCGGAAGGAACTGTTGACTTTGTCAATGGTGTTTCAGATGCAACCAATACTGCAATTTCAAGAGCTGATTATGTGGTTGATGAAGCTGCTAAAAATGGCGGATTGATGGATCAGACAGCATCAGCTGCAACTAATTTTAATAAATCTGCCAAGGGACTCCAGGACACAGTTGATGATCTTAATCTAGAGAACTATCTTTCAGAGAGTGAGCTGGAGGATTATCACAGAGCAATGAATGCCCTTGAGAGTATTGCAGCTCAGTATGCAATAAACTACGACAGAGCATATCAGCCATATTACAATGAGTACATCTGCAGAAATTACAATGATCTTAGCTATCGTGATTATACAGGCGATGTAAGATTCAAGAGATCTGATGATGGTTCAATAAACCAGATGCCAACCAGCGTCTCTGAAGTTGATGCAGAAGATGATCTGAATGGAACAGGTAATGGCTACACTCTCTGGCAGGGTACCTGGATCCATTATGATGAGGCTACAGGCGAAGAAACACATTTCCCTATCTCTAACAATGATGATCCAAGAGCTGAAAAGAGCCAGAAGCTGGATTCAAAAGCTACCGAGCACGCTCAGAAAAAGGCTGACAGATACGCACAGGAAAACTATCAGGCTCCTGAGGGTTATGCAGGTATGTCTATGGAAAGAGCATCTGAGGCAGCCGGAAGTACAGTAATAGAGCTTATGAGACGTCATCTTCCGGAAATGGCAGAAGAGACAAGAGAGGATGCGGAAGTTGCTGCAAATGCTTTTGAGGCTGCAACTGCAGATCTTTCAGGTGCCACAAATTCAGCAAGGGATATTGGTAAATATCTCGCAGGACAGGACGATATTACTGTTCCAAAGCTCAGCGAAGATTACAAGGCACACACAACAAGTCTTGCTGACAATATGCAGGGCATGAATGACAATTTTGGCCTTCTGAATCAGGAAGTAAACGGTGCTTCAAATGCTCTGGCAGATGACCTTCTTGTAGTATCTGACCAGTTCAACAATATCATGCTTCTTTACACAGATGCCCTGGATGGAGTTCTCGACAGGGATTATACATCCATGTACACCGATGATTCACTGGCTGAGGCTGCATTTACAACTGATGCTACAGTTGATTCCTGCTTCAACTTTGGTAAGTGCGAAGGTGATATTGATGTTTCAGGAATAGCCGGAACCATGGCAATTGAGTACGAGTTCGACAAGGAAGGTGATGTAACCGGAATTAAAGAAGGAAAGATCAACAGCTCATACATCACAAAGTGCGTTCTTCGTGACAACAGAAACTATGGATATGTCCAGAGTCTTAAGGACTACGCCGGCGGTGTCTGCGGTAAGCAGGAGATGGGTACCATACTTAACTGTGGAAGCTATTCCAAGGTTGAATCCACTTCAGGTAACTATGTAGGTGGTGTGGCCGGAGCATCCCTGTCTTATATAGTAAAATCCTATGCCAAGGGTGAGCTTAGTGGAACAACCTATGTAGGCGGTATAGCCGGTGATGGAATGCATATCCGTGAGAGCTTAACTCTCGTAGATATTCAGTCAGGTGATAACTGGTATGGTGCTATTGCAGGACATGTTTCAGAAAGCGGTGAAGTAAGAGAAAACTACTTTGTAAGTGATGAACTTGCAGGTATTGACAGAGTCAGCTATGCGCTCAAGGCTGAGCCGGTAAGCTATGAAGCTGTTATGCAGAACAAGGTATTTACTGAGATACAGGAGAAGACAGAGGAAAAAGATACAAAAGTTATACCTCTGAGTACAGGCAGTGATGAAGCAGTTTCTGATGATGTCACCTACAGAGATCTGCCTTATGAGTTCTCCAATATAACCATCAACTTTGTTCTTGAAGATGAAGATCTTGAGGAGGGAACAGAGCAGCTCCTTAGGATAAACAAAAAGTACGGAGACAGCATCGATGAGAGTGAGTATCCTGCTATAACTCCCAAAGAAGGCTATTATGTTTCATGGGATATTCCTGAGGTTGAGAACCTTAAGAGTGATACTACAATAACCGCTACCTACAAGCTTTACAGGACTACACTTGCAATTGAAGACAATAATGATGACCTTCATCAGTCAGTGCTTCTTGTAGATGGAAACTTTAAAGAAGAAGATAAGCTTGAAGTGACGAGAACAGTAACCTATAATGAAAACGATAGCAATTCTTTATCGGAAATAGAAATCCTTGAGTTGAAAATACCTGATGATGGTCAGGAAACTCATCAGATCAGGTTTAAGCCAACCCAGGACTTTGAGTTCTTCTTTGGAAAATTCGGTAAGTTTGCCGGTGGAGACATAGCTCTTTATCAGCTCACAGATAAGACAAAGCTGAAGCTTGAGCCAACCGGTAAAATGGGTAAGTACTCTACATACAACCTTGCCGGAAACGAACTCACACTTTCATATGGTGTTGTAGGAGCCAAGAATATAGGCCTGCTTATCATAGCTCTTGTTGTAGCTGCTATTGTACTGGTAATAGTTGTTATTATCATTACAGTCAATATAATCAAGAGACATGGTGGAAAGGTTCCAAGAATCTTCAACAGATTTATCATGAAGGTTTCTGACAAGATCGAGAATAAAGAGCAGATCTTCTATGATGATACTGACGAGATCGAAGCAAAACTCGTAGAGAGATTTAACGAGACTGCTGCAGAAGCAAAAGAAATGGAAGAGCTTGAAATCTTTACAGATGAAGTGTCTGACTATATTGAAGAGCTTGCTGAAGAGAAAGGCGAGGAAGCTCCTGAAAGAAAAGAGTTTAACCAAGAGGAATACAAGAAAAAGAAACGTAAGAACAAAAAGAATAAGAATAAGAGAAATAACAAAGAGAATAATAAATAATAAGTTCAGTCAGTTTTTTTAATTAGGAGAATCCTATGAAAGAAATGCTCAATGAACTGTTAATGGAGGATAAGACCTTTATCCATATTCCTTACGGCGACGGATTTTTTGATATATATAAATCCGTCGTTGTGTCATGGATAGTTCTGCTTTTCCTTATAATCCTTATCCTTGTATTGACACATAACCTTAAAGTGCACAATATATCAAGATCCCAGGCAGCGCTTGAATCCATAGTTCTTTGGCTGCGTAATCTGGCCATTGGACTGCTTGGAGAAGAAGCCGCAGGGTATTGTCCATATATAGTCACAGTGCTTTTATACATTGCCTGCTGTAATATGGTGGGGCTTGTAGGACTGACGCCTCCTACAATGGACCTTAATGTGACCATAGCTCTTTCGCTGATGAGCATAATTACCGTGGAACTTGCGGGGATCATCAAAAAGGGACCTGTGGGCTGGCTAAAGAGCTTTACACAGCCGATGGTGGCAATTACCTTCATGAATGTGCTGGAGTTGTTTATAAGACCACTTTCCCTGTGCATGCGACTATTTGGAAATATTCTGGGAGCCACGGTTATCATGGAACTGATAAAACATGTCGTTCCGATAATTCTACCGGCGGCGCTGAGTGTTTACTTTGATATATTCGATGGCTGTATACAGGCCTACGTATTTGTGTTCTTGACATCGTTGTACATTAAGGAAGCAGTTGAATAAAGGAGGAATCGGAGATGAGTTTAACAGCTATTGGAGCAGCTATTGCAGCATTTACAGGCATCGGTGCCGGTATCGGTATCAGCCTTGCAACAGCAAAAGCAACAGACGCAGTGGCCAGACAGCCTGAGGCAGACGGTAAGATTATGAGACTTCTAATCCTTGGTTGTGCTTTGGCAGAGGCTACAGCTATTTATGGCTTCGTTGTTGCGATCATGATAATCCTTTTCTCATAAACCTGATTCAAAGTAAAGGGGATAACAAGTGCTTAGCATTAGTATTGTAAACATTATCTGTACAATAATTAATCTGCTAATTCTTCTTTTCTTTGTGAAGAAATTTCTGTTTGGAAAGATCGATGAGATCATAAAGACCAGACAAGAAGAGGTGGACAGCGCTACAGCCGCTGCTGATAAGGCAATGGCTCAGGCAACAGCCACCAAAAGGGAATATGAAAAGAAGATTGAAATGGCTGACGAGGAGAAGGAGCAGATTCTTTCAGACATCAAAAAGCTTGGCTACGATGAGTACGAGAAGATCGTTATGGACGCCAGAAAGACCGGGGACCGTATCGTTAGAGAAGCCAGGCAAAATGCCAGGGTGGAAGCCGAAAAGACCAGGCAGGAGTGCGCAGACGAACTCAAAGATATGGTCATTGACGCGGCCTCCAAGATTGCGGCAACAAAACACAGTGCTTCCGAAGACAGTGAACTCTATGACAAGTTTATAAAAGAGGCTGGAGCGAATAATGGATAAGGGATTAAAGGCAACACTTCGCTATGCCTCCACAGCGCCCAGTTCTTCTCAGATTGAGAGTATCAAAGATATTCTCAGCAAAAAGTTTGACGGCGCTTTGATTGATCTTGAAATCATAGAGGATCCAGAGGTTGGCGGAGGCTTTATTGTTTCCTGCGGAAATTATGAGTATGACTGGAGTGACAAGGGACGAGCCAAACAGCTTCGCGCAGAGCTTTCAGGTATTAAGTCCCGAAACATCATCAGCATGCTCAGGGAGAAGGTAGATAACTTTGATCTATCGATCCAGGGCAGGGAAGTAGGAACCGTAGAATGGGTAGGCGATGGAATTGCCAATGTCGAAGGCATTGACCATGCATTCTATGGGGAAATAATTGAATTCGAAGATGGTACAAAGGGTATGGCCCAGGATATCAGAGATGATCATATCGGGTGTATCCTTTTTGGTGACGACAGAGGGATCAGACAGGGAAGCCGTGCTGTCAGGACATATAAAGAAGCTGGTGTTCCCGTTGGAGAAGCCTTTATCGGCCGTGTAATAGATGCCCTTGGTGCGCCCATTGACGGCAAAGGAGCAATCAAGGAAAAAGGTTATCGTCCTGTTGAGGAGAGGTCACCTGGAATCATCGACAGACAGTCAGTAAATGAGCCTATGGCAACAGGTATATTGTCTATTGATACCATGTTCCCTATAGGTCGTGGTCAGCGTGAGCTTATAATTGGCGACAGGCAGACCGGAAAAACATCAATAGCAATAGACACAATAATCAATCAGAGGGGCAAGGGAGTCATCTGTATCTATGTTGCTATAGGTCAGAAGGCATCCACAGTCGCCAAGATAATCACAACACTCAAGAAAAATAAAGCTATGGGCTACACAATAGTTGTCAGCTCCACAGCTTCAGACACAGCACCGCTTCAGTATATCGCACCCTATTCAGGTACAGCTCTTGCTGAGTATTTTATGTATCAGGGAAAAGATGTGCTGATCATTTATGATGATCTTTCAAAGCATGCTGTTGCATACAGAGCATTATCACTTCTTTTGGAGAGGCCGCCGGGACGAGAGGCTTATCCGGGAGATGTCTTTTACCTGCACTCAAGGCTTCTGGAGAGATCCAGTAAATTATCTCAGGAGCTTGGCGGAGGCTCTATAACTGCGCTTCCGATTATCGAAACACAGGCAGGTGATGTTTCAGCATATATTCCCACAAATGTAATTTCAATAACCGACGGACAGATATTCTTAGAGAGTGATCTGTTCTTCTCGGGAATGCGACCTGCCGTAAATGTAGGTCTTTCCGTATCCCGTGTTGGTAGCGCTGCCCAGACCAAGGCTATGAAAAAAGCTACCGGCAGCATAAGGGTTGACCTGGCACAGTACAGAGAAATGGCGGTATTTACCCAGTTTTCTTCTGACCTTGATGAAGTGACCAAGAAACAGTTAAACCACGGAAGCGTTCTGATGGAGCTGCTTAAACAGCCTTTGGAGCATCCTCTTGCTATGCATGAGATGGTAATTGTCCTGATCGCTGCAGGATCCGGCAGAATTGATCATGTTGAGGTCCGCAAGGTCAACGAATATAAGGAGAAGCTTGTAAACTTCTTCAATACAGAGCACTCTGATGTCTGTGATGAGCTTAACAAGACAAAAGATCTTACTGAGACCCTGAAAAAGAGGATCATGGATCTTATCGACGAGTTCAATGAAGAGATAGAGGTTCAGTAATTTGGCAAATATCAAGGAGATCCGGGAGAGGATCGAGAGTGTCAATGACACAAGGAAAATTACAAATGCGATGTATCTCATTTCATCTACCAAGCTCCGCAAGGCCAAGAAGATGCTGACGGACACCGAGCCGTTCTTTTTCGCCACAAAGGAGATGATGGAGAGAGTTGTAAAGAACCTGCCAGAGGGAACAAAGAACATCTTTTTGGAGACGAGAGAAGATGTTCCCAAAGAAAAGCTTCGCAGAGGCTATGTCATCTTTACTGATGATAAGGGGCTGGCAGGCGCTTATAACCACAATGTGCTAAGGGTTGCACAGGAGCATATTGATAAGGATGAAGGAGATTACAAGCTTTTTGTCATAGGTGAAGTGGGGAGATATCATTTTGCTTCTCAGAACACTGATATTGAGGAGTTTTTTCTTTTTACTTCTCAGAATCCTACACTACACCGGGCCAGGAAAATATCTGCCGAGATAATGGATTATTATTTCGAGCGAAAGATAGATGAATTTTATTTAATCTACACCACAATGAGAGGAGCGGTTTGTGAGACAAGATTTGAAAAGCTCCTTCCCCTGGACTTCCTGACAAGAATGCACAGGGACTACGCACCCGGAAGAGGAAACAGTTTTGAGGAGTTTCTGATGGAACCCTCACCTTCCGCTGTTTTGGATAATATCGTTCCTAACTATGTTACAGGTTATATTTACGGTGCGCTGGTTGAATCCTTCTGCAGCGTCCAGCATTCAAGAATGATGGCAATGGATTCAGCAGGCAAGAACGCAGATAAAATGATCACTGACCTGAAGAAGAAATACAATCGTCAGAGACAGGCAATGATAACTCAGGAAATAACTGAGGTCGTAAGTGGAGCCAAGGCTCTTAAGCGCAGCAAAGACATAAAAGCCAGGAAGTCGAAATGAGGGAAGTGCTTTGAAGAACGGCAAGATTATTCAGGTCATGGGACCTGTAGTGGATGTACAATTTTTTGACACGGATCTCCCCTACATCAATGACGCCATGAGCGTTATGGTGGGTGAGGAAAAGAGAGTTATGGAAGTATCCCAGCACATTGGAAGGGACTGTGTAAGATGTATCATGCTCTCCCCAAGTGAAGGGCTATGCAAGGATATGGAAGTGGTACCCATGGGTGGAACCATCAGTGTTCCTGTGGGAGAAAAAGTTCTTGGCAGACTCTTTAACGTGTTTGGCGATCCCATAGATAAAAAAGGTGACGTGGGAAACGAGGATAGCTGGGAGATACATCGCAAGCCTCCTAAGCTTGTTGACCAGAGCCCTGTTGTTGAGATCTTAGAGACTGGAATCAAGGTCATAGATCTTTTAGCGCCTTACGCTAAGGGTGGTAAGATCGGTCTGTTCGGTGGAGCCGGAGTAGGTAAGACGGTTCTTATCCAGGAGCTTATCCAGAATATCGCCACAGAGCACGGCGGATACTCAATTTTCACCGGTGTAGGTGAGAGATCAAGAGAGGGTAACGACCTGTGGTCAGAAATGAATCAGTCGGGAGTTATAGAGAAGACAGCGCTGGTATTCGGGCAGATGAATGAGCCTCCGGGAGCGCGTATGCGTGTTGCGGAGACCGGACTTACCATGGCCGAGTACTTCAGAGATGTTGAGAAAAAGGATGTACTGCTGTTCATTGATAATATTTTCAGGTTTGTTCAGGCTGGTTCAGAGGTCTCTTCACTGCTTGGAAGAATGCCCTCCGCAGTAGGTTATCAGCCAACTCTTGCAACTGACCTGGGTTCATTACAGGAAAGAATAACATCTACCAGATATGGATCAATCACCTCTGTCCAGGCTGTTTATGTGCCGGCGGATGACCTTACAGATCCGGCACCGGCAACTACTTTTGCACATTTGGATGCCACAACGGTTCTTTCCCGTAAGATCGTTGAACAGGGTATTTATCCTGCGGTTGATCCTCTTGAGTCCTCAAGCCGAATCCTTGAGGAGTCTGTAGTTGGCAAGGCTCACTATTGGACAGCCATGAAGGTTCAGGAGATACTTCAGAAGTACAAGGAGCTTCAGGATATTATTGCAATCCTTGGTATGGAGGAGCTTTCAGAAGAAGATAAAGCTACCGTACACAGAGCCCGTAAGATACAGAGATTCCTGTCACAGCCGTTCCATGTCGCTGAGCAGTTTACCGGACTTAAGGGCAAATATGTTCCGCTTTCAGAGACCATTAAGGGCTTTATGGCGATCATTGGCGGAGAAATGGATCACTATCCTGAGGCTGCATTCTTTAATGTGGGCACAATAGATGAAGTGGTAGAGAAGGCTAAGCAGATAGAGGCCTGATATATGAGTGAAGATGCTAAGACCTTTGAACTTAAGGTCATATCAGTAAACGGAATATTCTATGACGGACCTGCCAGGGAGATCATTCTACCCTGTCATGACGGTGAACTGGCCATACTTTTTGGCCATGAGGAAATGATCTATGCCATATACGATGGTATTATTAAGATCAAAAAACCAGATGACAAGTGGGAGGTTGGAGTTGTTAGTATCGGTTCTGTGCAGTATACTAGTGACAATAGGTGTATCGTTCTTGTAAATACTGCTGAGAGACCGGAGGAGATCGACAGGCAGCGAGCACAGGATGCCTACATCTATGCGATGGAGCACCTTAAGGAGAAACAGTCCATCAAAGAGTTCAAGAAATCTCAGGCCGGTATGGCAAGAGCTCTTTCAAGGCTTAAGGCAGCATCCAAATATTCAGACTAAAGAAAAGTTGGTGGGGAGTATTGATTTTAAAGAATAAGTCTATAAAGACATTTTCTATAATTGCGGCAATTTGCATTGGTAGCCTTCTAGTAGGCTGTGGCAAGACACAGGACCCTGAGCTTGAAGCCTACAAGGCGTCCATGACAGAGTTCTATGACAAGCTCACAGAGTATGACGGCTCAATGAATGCAATAGATCCCGCATCTGAAACTGCTAAAACTCAGCTTCTGGATATCCTGGATCAAATGAATGAATCCTATAAGGTTATGGCAGCGGCTCCGGTTCCGGATCAGTTCTCCGGAATCGCCGACATCTCGGTGGAAGCGGCTGACTATATGCAGAAGGCTGATGAGTTTTATCACATGGCCTATGACAATGACTTCGATGCCAGTTCGGAAATGCTGGCAGCACAGTATTACCAGAGAGCCAACAACAGGGTACTGGTAATGCTTCAGGTACTTCACGGTGAGGTTCCCGAGGGCGAAGGAATATCTGTAGAGACCCAGAGCACCTATGAAATTTCAACTATAGATGATTCAAGCACTGATGGAGAATGATCAGTGCTTGTTTTGCATACAGAGAAAACAATGGAAAAGAAGCAAACTAACAGTTTTATTTATGCCTTAAAATTCATAGCATGTCTTTTTGTCATAACCATACATGCAAGGATTCCCGGTGTTTTTGGAGATATGATATTTTCTGTTTCCAAATTTGCCGTTCCTTTCTTCTTTGTGGTTTCGGGAAGATTTCTTTTGACAAAAAGAGATGCACCTGCCGCCGCTACGACTAAGGAAATCAGGGAGACAGTGACGCAGCGGCTCTATAAGCTCCTTAAGATCACCGGGATCGTCTATCTTTCATACACAATATTTTCACTGTGTTATTATCTGCCGAAGGGATGGAGCATTCAGGACTGGCTAAAAGATAAATACAATGCCTTTGAGAGTAGCAGATTCTTCCTGTTTAACTCCAGCAGATATATCTATGACGATTCATATGTGTTTGATCACATGTGGTATCTGTTTGCACTGATATATGTTTATCTGCTTATCATTATCTTTGCGCCTGTGCTGAGGAAGTGGTATAAGGCGCTGGTGGTGATACTGCTTGGATTGTTGTATTTTGGACAGCTGTTGAGGATTGTGTATCCTATAAGGCCTTTTGATATCAGCATTTCCACATGGTACGTTCTTCGTAACTGGCTTCTGGTGGGCATGCCTTACGTGCTGATGGGTGTGATATTTGCTGATTATATTGAGAAAAAGAAAAGCTCCCTTACTGAAAATGAGTATAGTAAATTTACGGAAAAACTCTTTTACCCTTCCCTGGCAGCCATTATATCTGGTATCATAATGAGCTATATTGAGATGCTGATATTTGGAGGCGCAGAAGTATACATCGGTTCAACCGTAATAGTGGTGGGGCTGCTGTTTATGTCTGAGAGCCGCGGAAATGCAGGAACAGTTCTTCCGTGGCTTGGAAAAGAAGCATCATCCATGATCTATTTCTATCATGTAATGGTTATTTCAATTCTGGATATACTGTCACAAAATGGGATCATTCCATCGTATACCATGTGGCAGAAGCCTGTAATAGTGATAATCATCTGTGTTTTGTTGTTTGGCGGAGTGCCGTATTTGTTTAAAAGGAACAGAGTAAATGAACAGAAGTGAGTTTTTAAAGTTTTGCGAAAACAGAGTTGTATTTTTGGATGGGGCCACCGGTACCAATCTGATGAAAGCAGGAATGCCGGCTGGGGTATGTCCTGAGAAGTGGATATTAGAGCACAGGGATGTCATGATAGGGCTCCAGAAGGCCTATGCTGATGCCGGGTCCGACATTGTGTATGCACCAACCTTTACAGGAAACAGGATCAAGCTGGCTGATTATGGGCTGGCTGATGATATTGAGCGTATAAATACTGAACTTGTTGGGATATCAAAAGAGGCTGTTGCAGGCAAAGCGCTTGTTGCCGGAGATCTGACAATGACAGGAAGGCAGCTTCAGCCGGTGGGAGATCTTCCATTTGAAGAGCTTATTGAAGTTTACAAGCAGCAGATCAGGATTTTGGAAAATGCAGGCGTTGACCTTCTTGTGGTTGAGACGATGATGAGCATGCAGGAATGCAGGGCTGCGCTTATTGCGGCAAAAGAGATCTCGGATCTGGCAGTGATCGTAACGCTGACTTTTGAGGCTGACGGACGAACACTTTTTGGTTCAGACCCCGCAGCTTCAGCTATCTGTCTGGAGGCTCTTGGAGCAGCTGCAATTGGAGCAAACTGTTCAACCGGTCCTGACAAGATGGTAGATATTATCAGCAGCATGGCTCAGGTTACAAGTATTCCGATCATTGCCAAACCTAATGCAGGACTTCCTAAAGTCAATGAAAACGGTGATACCGTTTATGATATGCCGGCGGCTGATTTTGCTGATGAAATGAAACTCCTTATTAACTGCGGGGCTTCAATAATTGGCGGATGCTGCGGAACTACACCGGAGTTTATAGCTCTTTTGAAAAAGACCTATGGTGAGCTTAAGCCAGACGAGCTAAAGGGCAGTGTTGGCAGTGCAATACCAAGAAAGATCTGTGGCAGAAGATATCTGTCATCTGAGAGGCGTTCTCTTAGCTTCGGTCTTGATGATCTGTTTATGATTGTTGGTGAGAGGATCAATCCTACCGGCAAGAAAAAGCTTCAGGAGCAGCTTCGTGAGGGAAGCCTCGATATGGTTTCTGAATTTGCAAGGAACCAGGAGGAAGAGGGAGCTTCAATTCTGGATATAAATGTTGGAATGGGCGGCATCGATGAGAAAGAGATGATGCTAAGTGTACTTGAGGAAGTAACTTCCATTACTGATCTGCCTCTTTGCATTGATACTTCAAGCCCGGAAGTTATGGAGGCTGCGCTTAGGATATATCCCGGAAGAGCGCTGATGAATTCTATTTCTCTAGAGAAGGGCAAGGCGGAGAAGTTTTTGCCTCTGGCTAAAAAGTATGGTGCTATGTTCGTTCTTTTGCCACTTAGTCCGGAGGGACTACCAAAGGACTTTGAAGAGAAAAAGCACAATATTCTTGAACTGAGTAAGATGGCCTTTGAACTTGGGCTGACCAAGGATGACATAGTGGTGGACGGTCTTGTGGCGACGGTTGGTGCTGATCCGAATGCGGCGATCAATACGCTGGATACCATTGGATACTGCTATGAAAATGATTATGCCACTATCTGTGGGCTCTCCAATATCTCTTTTGGCCTGCCTCAGAGAATGAACGTTAATACAGCCTTCCTTACTATGGCTATTCAGAAGGGGCTAACAATGGCTATTGCAAATCCGTCCCAGGAAATGCTGGTGAATGCGGCATTTGCTTCGGATCTTTTAAAAAAGAAAGAAGGGGCGGACCTTAGATATATCGGCAGAATGGAGAGATACAGCGCTGACGCGGCTAAGCCTTCTGCGGAAACAGGCAAGGATGTTAAAAACACCACTGTTAATGGGGACGATTATATTGCTATAATAAAGAAGGATGTTCTTAGCGGTTCGAAGAGGACCATAGTCAAGAACACACAGAAGGCCGTAGAAGCCGGCACATCACCGAAAGCAATCCTTGATGAAGCTCTTATGCCCGCAATCAATGAAGTGGGTGAACTCTTTGATAAGGGCAAGTATTTCCTTCCACAGCTTATAGCAGGAGCAGAGGCAATGAAGCTCTCAATCGGATATCTTGAACCGCTGCTGGCTCAGGATGCCGATGATGACAAGAAGCTTCCGACTATCATAATTGCCACGGTACATGGCGATATTCATGATATTGGCAAGAACCTTGTGGCGCTTATGCTAAAGAACTACGGATTCAATGTCATTGATCTTGGTAAGGATGTGCCAAAGGAGACTATCATTCAGGCTGCTAAGGATAATGATGCCAGTGTTATAGCTCTTTCGGCGCTGATGACTACTACCATGAAAGAGATGAAGAATGTGGTGGAGCTGGCACGTAAAGAGAATATTAGAGCACAGATCATAATCGGCGGTGCGGTTGTTACGCAGGACTACGCCTTCGAGATCGGCGCAGATGGCTATTCATCTGATGCTGCAGATGCAGTAAAGCTTGTTAGAACGATTTTAAGTATTACTTAAAAATAGATTGGAGGAGCTTACATGATCGGAGCAGAGGCTATAGTTAAGTGCCTTGTTGAGGAAAAAACAGAGGTAATATTTGGATATTCGGGAGTTGCGATTGATCCTTTCTGGAACAAGATCCTGGATACAGATATCAGGACGGTGCTTATACGCACTGAGCAGAATGCGGCGCACTGTGCCAGCGGTTATGCCAGAATTAGCGGTAAGGTGGGAGTCTGTGCTGTTACTTCAGGCCCCGGTGCCACAAACCTCATAACAGGAATTGCTACTGCCTATGCTGACAGTATTCCCATGATCGCAATAACCGGACAGGTTAACAGCGACATGATCGGAAGTGATGTTTTCCAGGAGGCGGATATCACGGGCGCTGTGGAGTCCTTTGTTAAGTACAGCTATCTGATCAGGGATGTGGCTGATATTCCCAAGATTTTTAAAGAGGCTTTCTATATTGCCAATACAGGTAGAAAAGGGCCTGTCCTTATTGATATTCCTTTTGATATTCAAAATGCTGAGTTCCCGGGTAAGTTCGAGTATCCGGAATCTATATCGATGCGCTCTTATAAGCCCACAGTTAAGGGCAATATGGTGCAGATAAAGAAGGTAATAAAAGAAGTAGAGAAGGCTAAGAGACCCATTATCTGTGTAGGTGGCGGTGTCCATCTGTCTGGGGCAACCAGTGAACTGCGAAGGTTTGCTGAACTCAATGATGTACCTGTTGTTTCCACCATGATGGGTATAGGTGTTATGCCTTCAGATCATCCACTTTATTTTGGAATGGTGGGCAATAATGGTAAGGCTTATGCCAACAGGGCAATGAATGAGTCGGATCTGCTTCTGATGGTGGGAGCCAGAGTTGCCGACAGAGCGGTAAACAGGCCAGATCTTATCACTGAGAACAAGGTTATGGTCCACATTGATGTGGATCCTGCCGAGATTGGTAAGAATGTTGGACCGACGATCCCGCTTGTTGGTGATATCAAACATATCTTTACGGATTTTCTGGAGCAGGATGATCACTCAGATGATCATAAGGAATGGGTTGCGACTCTTCGGAGATACAAGGAAGAGATGAAGACCATACGTGAGAAGGTGGCAGATGGATATGTTGATCCTGAAGCGTTTATCAGAGCGTTGTCGAAGGCTATGAAGGATGATGCCATCTATGTTGCGGATGTTGGGCAGAACCAGATCTGGTCCTGCGCATATCACATTGTGAAGAACGGAAGATTCCTTACTTCAGGCGGTATGGGAACGATGGGATATTCCATCCCTGCGGCGCTTGGAGGCAAGATTGCGGCACCCAGGAAACAGGTTGTTGCTGTAATCGGTGATGGAGCTTTCCAGATGTCCATGATGGAGCTGGCAACGATGCGTCAGTACGGAGTGCCTATCAAGATTGTTGTTATGAAGAATGGCTATCTTGGAATGGTGAGAGAGCATCAACACAATGTTTATGATGATCATTATTCCATGGTTGAGCTAAAGGGAGATCCTGATCTTGGACACATTGCAAGAGCCTATGACATGGAGTATTACAAGGTTGATGGCAACAGGGATATGGTTTCTTACATTGAGAAGTACTTAAGTGATGACAATGCGGGAATCATGGAAGTATTGGTTGATCCAATGGCACTTACTAGATAAACGGGGCAGGTGTAGACTATGAAGAGAATTTATTCGGTTCTTGTAGAAAACAGAGCAGGTGTCCTTTCAAAGGTTGCGGGGCTCTTTTCCAGAAGAAATTTCAATATTGATTCCATGGTAGTTGGTGAGACTGCCGACAAGGCTGTATCCTGTATGACCATCGTATCTACAGGAGATGAGCGTACAATTGAGCAGATTGAGAAGCAGCTTAACAAGAAGATCGACGTTATCAAGGTTAAGACCTTCAAGGAGAGCATGAGTATTAACCGCGAGCTCATGCTTATTAAGGTCAAGTACAACAAGGAAAACCGCCGCGACATCATGGAGAACTGCACAATTATGAATGCGCAGATTGTGGACATGTCCAAAAATATGATGATCATCCAAATCTGCGACACTTCCGAACGCATAGAGCTCTTTATCGAGATGCTTAAGAGTGTAAGTATCGTAGAGATCGCCCGCACCGGAACGGTGGCATTAACCAAGTGCAGGGAAATGAACTGATTGTTGTAGGAAGTTTGTTGGCAAAGATTTATTGATTTCAATAGTTTAGTTTTTAGTAGAAGAATATGGGGCATCCCGAAATATAGTTTGAAATCACGTCTCATGACGCTGGACAATGCGATGAGCCTGGCATGACATGTATCATTTCGTGCAGGGGCACTCATGATGCATTGGTCTCATCACGTAGCACCAAAATCGACGTGGTTGAAAACTATATTCCGAGATGCTCCTTCTTTTTTGGAGAAAAATAAAGAAAGAGTAATGCCAGATAAATACATAACTATAATTATATGCATAACTAAATTGATATCTATACTATAATCGCAAGAACAGTGCTTCTTGAAGACAAGTTTGTGTCATCACAAAGAGCATTTTTTGGAGGCTATGGTAAGAAACGTTTTTTCGATTCCCACTATTTTTTAAATACCGATGCAGTTGGAGAGCAATTTCAGAGTCTTGTTTGATAATTGATTCAGAATTAATCATCAGCCATCATACTATTCGAGCCTGTATTAGCCTAATAGTGTGAAAATCGTAGCAGTTTGAATTAAATGCAAAATGATAATGCACTCCAACATATATCTTTTTTCGAAATTAGAGTGAATACAAAATTCCTGTTCATACTATGGTAATTGTTATAGATAGAATGGTATGAAGAGGGGCAATGGCGAACAGCAGCAAGAAAGCTTCTGGGTATATTAAATCTCAGTCAGGAAACTTTAATGGTGTAAAGCGGGAAAGGAATAAAGGTTGACTTATTCGTTATGAGTGGTATAACTTGATTTAAATTGATGAAAAAACAGGCTAAGCAGTATGAACTATGCGAAGGGAATTGAGGCTTGAAAAAACTTGCCAACATTTGATATTGCTTTTTTGCTGGCAAGCGTCAGTAAATATGCACATTTCAAGCGAATAATCCTCGTTTAGAAAAGTTTAATATCTTATTAATAGTATGCACCGAAAATCCATGAAATAATGGTAAAACAAGCAGTATTTATCGTTATCACATAAGATTATCGGTGCTTTTTTGTCATAGAGGATGAAATTATGCGTTGTCCTAATTGTGGTGAAGAAATATTGGGGGAAGATAAGTTCTGCACAAGCTGCGGAATGAAAGTGTAAAAAATAAGGAATAAAGGAGATTTAGCATGGAAGAGTTAATACCGGCTTTAATTCTACTTGTAGTTATCATTATTGTTGCCATTGCCATAAGTAAGGCATTTCAATTGGCGAAAAAAGTTATCGGGTTTATTATCTGTTTTATTATTGCGGCGTGGCTGGTATTTCAGTTCTTGGGGATGCAATTATGATGGAGGTTAAAGCATGTTTTGTACGCAATGCGGGTTTAATAACAAGGATTCGGCAAAATTCTGCAAATCTTGCGGAAAGCCACTAGATGTTCGAAGAGTACAAAATAATACTCAAAGTTCTGTTCAGAAGTCTATGAAGCAGTATGCTCAAAGTGGAAGGGGACAGACTGCTCAAAATGTTATTAAGCCAGTTGCGAAGGCAACTGGAAAGACAAAAGCTGCTGCAGGGGGCGGATTTCTTAAGAAGGTTATTCTGGTTGCTGCCGCTGTGACTGTGGGAGGAGTGGTGATCTCACAGTTCGGTGATGATGGCGGCGGAACACCTACACCTACAACAGGTTCAATAATTTCAACAGGGAACACCACAACAGGATCTGCGACTACAGGGTCAGCAAATACCACTACCAATGGTAATAATTCCGACCAGAACAATTCTGGAAATCATGTTGTACCTGCAGGAGAATACGTATATAACTCTGCAAATCTCTATTTTGGGGATGATGTTGACAGGGAAGCAATTTATTCTGCATTTAAAGAATTAAAACTGAACATTGGCTCAGATGGATCTTTTAGTGGGAGCAGGGAATATGAGATTCCATTAAATGATTACAAAAAAGAGGTGACGGAAGAAACAGAACACAGTGCCGGGTCTATCTACGAATATTCGGTTATTGGAAGTGTAAAAGCTGAAGTCTTTGTAGAGGGCAATGTTGATAGTAACGGTAATGGAACATGTTCTGTAACTTTCATTGTTAATCACGATTACGATAAAGAAGAGGTCCAGCAATCATCTTTTAATTCCTTAAAAGATATAACAAGAAAGGGAATAAGTGAACACTTCAGATATGAGTATACTGGAAGCGGAAAAGTAGACACTCCGAACCCTAATTTGTTTAAAACAAACGGAGTAATACTTCATCCCGATGGTGAACTATCAAGAACAGGTGAAAGCTACGGATTCTATGGGCCGGATTATCATGAAAAGTATTCAGGAGGCTCTGTAGAATCAACGACCACTGAACAACAAAAATTAAATGAAGAGGCAGGAACAAAATATTTAGATCTTGGTTTTATGATTGCGTGGTCAGACCCTGAAGAAACGAGTAATTATGTAATTACAGGTACAAAAGCACCAAATTTGTTCGGGAATTGAAAAAGAGCTTATGGAAAGGAGCCACTTATGAAGCACAATATGACTCACATATTTAAAAGAATGACGTATGTGTTTATCGCATTATCAGCAATGATGCTGATTGTTCTTATTACACCGCAAAAGGTTCAGGCTTCGGAAGATGGCTCAATAGTACAGGATACTGTAAACGGAAGGCCAGCCACAATAGTAAAAAAGAGCACGACACTTTCAGGGCATACAAATATCACTGGGGACCTTATCATTGAAAGCGAATTAAAACTTGGTGGATACAATCTTGGCGTATCCGGCAATGTGTTAATGAAAGGAAATGTGGATCTTCAGGGTGGAACCTTTACTGTTTCTGGCAATTTTCATCAGGCTAATAATGCCATAAAGATAAATCAGGGCAGCCTAAAAGTAAACGGCAATTACTTTATTTCTGAAACTGAAGATCAAAATGAGCACAAGCCCTGCTATGGCACAATTGTAATGGAAAATGATAAGGACAGATTCGTAGTTGGCGGAGATTTTTGGGCAAGTAGCTTTAATACATCATCCCTTAAGGCAGGAGAGATGTCTTTTAATGGAAACGTGACTGACTATAGAGGAAACACTTTCAGGTGTGACGGAACTCATGTGGTTAATCTAATTGAAGCAAGAAATGGCAGCGTTGTTGATCTGCAAAACAATGCATCATTTGAAGCTATCCGAACAAATGGTGTTGGGCAGGTAAGATTTAAACAACTAGGTATAAATAAACTTGTAAGTGATGTAGTAATATCTGGAGATATTGAGGATCTTTGTACTAGGCTGGATCTTAATGGCCATACTATGACAATAAAAGGCAGTGTCAACAAGATGACAGCGGACATTGACATAAATGGCGGTAAACTCCTGGTAACAGGCGATTTCCATCAGATAAATCCATGTGTGAAGCTAAACAAAGGAACTTTTGAGGTTGAGGGGAATTACACAATCGATGATGGAAAAACTGGCAGTGATGGTAATCCATCGCCGTCATATGGCACCATCAAGATGGAAAACGAAAAGGACTATATGTATGTGCATGGTACTTTTTCTGCATGCAGCTACAACACTTCCTCACTAACTGCAGGACTTATGGAATTTAAAGGAAATGTTACCGACTATAGGGGAAATACACTAAGAGCAAGTAAAGATCATACTGCAAAATTCTCGGGCTTCGGAAATACACAGGTTGTAGATCTCCAAAATAAAAATGGTTGTTTAGAGAATGTTATATGTGACCACACCAGTTTTACGCACATTGGTTTCAGAAAACTAAAAAATAGTATATTTGTTGGAGAAGTGGGCGAAATATGGAATGATCTTGATCTTAATGGAAACTGGATCACAGTTACGGGTAGTGTTGGGAATATTTCAGGTAATATAGATATAAATGGCGGCATGTTCGCAGTTAATCACGACTGTAATCTCGAGAATTCTCGTATTTATCTGAACGGAGGTCGTTTCGAGGTTGATGGAAACTTTTCGATAGAAAGTTTGCAGAAGAATTCTGATGGTACGCCGGCGCCATCATACGGAACTATAAGAATGGATAACCCCAAAGATTATATGTTCATAGGTGGGACTTTTTCGGCGTGCAGCTACAATACCTCAACTATGAGTGCTGGACATACTTCCACTCGCGGTGATGTCAGGGATTACAGAGGAAATACCATCAGATGTAGTGGCTCGCACCTGTTTTCTTTTGGGGGAGATGCTGAGCGTACTGTACAATTTGACAACGAAAATTCATGCTTCCAGGCTATAAGCACTACCAATAAAAAGGTAAGATTCAAGACTTTCAGCGTAAACCAGCTGACTGAAGATGTAACTGTAAGAGGTCCAATTGAGCATATGTGGAACAAACTGGATCTAAATGGAAAGACTCTTATTGTTCAGGGAGATATCGAGGCCATTGAGGATAATATCGACCTGAATGGCGGAACTATGCATGTTACAGGAAACGTAAGGCAGATAAATCCAACTATAACATTCAATAAGGGAATGCTTAGAGTAGACGGAAATTATGCTATAGAGAGTCTTGAAAAAGGCAGTGATGGCAATCCGGGCCCATCCTATGGAACGCTTAAAATGGAGAATCCTGAGGATACACTTATTGTCGGAAAGAACATGACTACCAGAAGTTACAATACTTCTAGTATCAAGGCAGGAAAAATTGCCGTTTCAGGAACTCTTGACGACGTAAGAGGCAACACGACTGGCAGAGCAACAGATAGCGTAGCAATTAGCAGTGCGAATTTGAGAACTGAGCCTGCAAATAGTGAGCCAAATAAAACTACGCAGAATAAAGTAGCTCAGAGCAATACAACACAGAATAGCACAACACAGAGCAATACAACACAGAATAGCACAACACAGAACAACATAACTCAGAATAATTCAAATCAGAGTAATACGACTCAGAACAGTTCAGGCAACACCCAGCCTGACGTTATGAATGTTCCCCAAAAGAAAGGCGGTGCTTTTGAAGAAAGGAGCATTATTCTAACAGAGGGTGTCGATTACAATGTGCCTGAGCAGAAGATCATAATAAATGAAGACATTATAACGCAAGATGCAGAAGTGGACAAAAACAACCTGTTTAAGGAAGACACAAGACTGGGGTTAAACAAATTAGCCACCCTGGAAGCTTTCGAAAAACTGACTGGAGAAAAGAGAAAGCAGGCAGTTGACGTTATGAGTGCTCATCCACAGTCATATCCACCGGGAATCATTGATAACGGAAAAATTAAGTTTAAAGCTTACGATACAGAGCATGTTAAGATAACCGGTTATATATACGCAGTCAAAGAGGGTGAGGACGGACAGTGGAAGACAAAGAAATCCACGAAGGATGAGGAAGACCTGACATATTTGTTTGGCAATAAACTCACCCTTGGAAAGACCTACTGGTACATGTATTGCTACTACCTTACCATAGACGGCGTTGACTATTGCAGTTGGTGGACTGACATGGAAGTGGGAGATGTATATACAGTTGATGACTGATTAAGATAATTAAGCTTTTATTAGCAAGTTAGAAACTGGAGGTGCGCTTATGAGGAAAAAGACAAAGCTGCTTGTTTGTGGTTTATTGATGATAGCACTGTGTCTGTCTCAGCCGGCAATTTTGGTAAAAGCCGGAAACACAAATGGTGAATTCAACAGGGAAATATCAAGCCAGACAGGGTATTGGCATCTGAAAGAAGTTAAATCATTTTCTAATACCTGTGGCACAACTCCGGGAATGAAGGATAAAAAAAATCAGCCTGTAACCTCGTTTCCTTGTGACATTACAATTGATCAAAGAGATTATACAGATAATGATGGCGACCACTTTATAATCAACACACATGACATTCTGGTCAGTGAATATTCTCAAAAGGAAGAGGGATATTATTACAGAAAGAGTGATAAATCCACTTCTGAACTAAAGTATACCGCGATAAAAGAATTTGGACCTATGCCGTTGGTTGTGTACCAGGATGAGAAGTTTTATATTCCTGTAAGTGTGTCAGTAAGCTTTACTAATCAAGGGAAATACTGGATTGATAAAATTAATAAAAAACAAGGGCTTGATATATATAATACACTCAAACGTAATTTCCTAAATAAAGATGATGGAAATAGTGTCAAAATTGTTATTCATGATGGAAAGAGTATTCCCGATGTAGGTAAAGTTTCAGATACCGGAAGCTATGTATGTGTCGGCCCTGATCCAACAAAATGTAACAATTCGTTTTCGTTAGAGATTTGGTTATATGGACATAATTCAAGCTGCTATCAGTCCATTGCAACTTATGAATGGATAAAGGGTAAACCATCAGAGGAAGATCTTCAAGGTTATACTACGGGAAGTAAAGATACAAATCAAAGTAAAAACACTACTCAAAATGATGGCACTGTAAATAATAACAGTAGTACTAAGAAAGAAGAAAACAATAGTGAGGGTTCAAAAGAACAGTCCTCAAAAAAGCTTTCAAAGGATGAACAGAAGGAAGTTGCAGAATTTCTTTCTACTGATGAAAGCGCCTACGCAACCGAATTTGACTGGCTGATAGACAAGGCCTTTAATGTTTCAAATGGAGAATGGGCCAACGAGACTGACCCGGAATTCTGCCGGAGAATTGAAGGGGATGAAGCAGCTCTTTTAAACGGAGGATGGAAATGCTTTATCTGTGAAGGCGAAATGGGCTACTACACTGGCCAGTATGAGAGATACATGAATGCTGTGATTGATACAGACGGCAAGAATTTTAAAATAACCCTCAATTGGGATCAGTGGGTAACAGATACCGGAACGGAGCAGGAAACAGGAAAAGAAATATTGAAGGGAAAATGGGATTCGTCGAAAGGAACTGTTCATACGTCTTCAAGCCTTGGGAATGTCGATTTTACTGACTTCTATATCACTTATGATAATGGCTGCGAATATGCTGTAGGAACTCTTTTGTGGAACTCAGGAGAAGTTGATCATATCGGACTTATGAGAGGCACACCATAAGTCTTATGATTTCAGGAGGTATAAACTATGCTGGGAAGAGCTAAATGTAAGATATTAAAAGAGATTCGTCAGAAGATTGCTGATGAGAATGATATCCCATACGTTACCAGAGAATGTACTTATCAGGGAGACTGCTCAGGAACTTGTCCAAAATGCGAGAGTGAGCTGAGATACCTGGAAAAGGAACTGGAAAGAAGACAGCGTCTTGGAAAAGGCGTAGCTGTAACTGCTCTATGTACTGGAATTGTGGTTGGTACAGCGGCATGTACCGGAGATCCTGACCATGGTTTTACGCAGGAACTTGGTGGAGCGCCTGAGATAATGGATCCCGCCTTAGAAGACGATTACGATTATAACCAACCGGAAGAACTAGCTGGCGCTGCTGAAGTATGGGAAGAGGAGACTGAAGAAGAGACAAGTGATCCATCACAGACCTCAGGGAATGCCTTTGATGGACTTAAATCTTTTGCGTCTACATTTAATACCGGTGGAGTTGTTAATGGTGCCGAGGCATGCCCTTTGTATACTGCTGAAGATGACGTAGTACTTAGAGCTGTTTCTACATATCATTGGAACGGCGGAAACGGGGCTGCTCCGGGGGCTATAAGGATTTATGACATGACAGAAGAAGAGAGCGTACTTTTAGGAACCTGGGATGCAACCGCAAGGGGCGGAGCTGGTGCAGACAACGTGTTCTGGGATGTTTTTCCTGATATTCAGCTTGAAAAAGGACACAAATACCATATCAAAGATTCGGAGCCGGAAACCTGGAGTACAAACGAAGAGGCTAAATATATGGGGTTTGTAGAACTATATACTGACAATGATGCAGAAATAACAGGTGGCGGATTTAATTCAATAATCCATGCATTAAAAAAACTGATAAGCGGATAATATTATGGATAAACTATTTCCATTATTAAACATTTCACGTCATCGTATGTTAGTTGATGGAACTGGCGTAACCACACTTGTTTGTGGAGCAGGATGTCCGCTGAGTTGTAAATGGTGCATAAACAAGAAGTTATTAGCGGAGTATAAACCTGAAATGGTAACAGCAAATGAGCTTTACGAACGCGTACGTATTGATGATCTATACTATCGCTCAACAGGTGGCGGTATAACCTTTGGCGGGGGAGAAGCTCTTTTGCAGGCTGATTTCTTCGCGGCATTCAGAGAGAAATGTGGAACTGATTGGAAACTCTGTGCTGAAACAAGCCTTGCTGTGGAACAAGGAATAGTTGATCTTGCTTCTGAGACAATTGATGAATTTATCGTGGATTGCAAGGATATGAATCCTGAGATATACCACTCATACACCGGTGGTGACCAAAAGCTGATGGAGCATAATCTTTGCTTTCTCATTGATAAGATTGGCCCCGAACGGATGGTAGTGAGAGTTCCGCTTATTCCTGATTATAATTCGGAGGATGACCGACAGAAGAGCATTTTAAGACTTAAGGAACTTGGTGTTACAAGACTTGATGTTTTCAATTATGTGCGAAGATGATGGAGGAATATCTAAGATGTTTTGTGATAACTGCGGAAAAGAAATCTTGGAAGAAGATAGATTTTGCCCATTTTGTGGGACCAAGGTAAGTGAAGAAAATACCGGTGCGGCAGGTGCCGTGCAGATGAATGAGCCTGTTAAAGAGGCGTCACCGTACATTAATGCTTCAGCTGATCTGGTATATAACTATGGAAACAAGCCGATAGCTAATCAGAATGATGTGAGCATAAATACTAAGGAGGTATGCACAAGAGCATTTAGCCTTTCTGATGCACTCCATATTGCTGCAGAGCGTGGAACAAGCTGGAGACATACCTATGAGGGCGAAGAAGGCTATGAGCCTGAGCAGTTCGATGAGGATACCAGCAGAAATAAGATATTAAGACTTGCCAAAAAGTATGAGAAAGCAAAGCCTTCGGATGACACAATTTATATTGTTTCAAAGGAGGGCGCAGTTGGCGAGATTATTATTGATGACGAACCTGATCCTGAGCGCGATATTTACTGGGATTTATATACTAAGGAAAGGGTATTCAAGTACCTTCCAAGATGGCAGAAGGATATTATTATTCAATAGAACTTCACGGGGGAAAAGACATTATGAAGAAAAGACTTTTCGTGGTTATTCTATGCTGTGCTTTACTGGTAGCTAACTTACTCGGATGTGGTGGAACAGATGGTGATGTTGTTAGCTCTAAGTCCCAAACAATAAGTGCTGATGATTCATTGTGGGAAAAATCTCCTTCAGAAATAAAAGACTTTTTCTCAGATAAGTATATATGCTTTGGAACATATCCACAGAATAAGAAAAAAGCTGAGCCTATTGATTGGATAGTGATTGATGTGGATGACGAAAAACAGCTTTATCTTCTTTCGCTCAATGTTCTTGAAGTGCTTCAGTATGATTCTACGGAGCCTTCGAATGCAACATGGAAAGATTCGGAACTTAGAGCTTTTTTAAATGATAGCTTTTATAACGAAGCATTCAATGATGACGAGAAGGCGAGGATTGTTGACAGCGAAGTTATCAATGACATAAATGATCATGGCTTATCCGGTGGTGAAAATACAGTAGACAAAGTATTCATCCCCAGTGTGGATGAGATTATTTCATATGTGCCTATTTATAATTGGAATGGGGATTTTGGTTATGCTGAAACAGTTTTTTTGCAAACTAATAAAACAGACCATGCAGTGACTTATAAAGACCCTGAAACCGGTAAGAAAAATGAGCGATCATCTCTGGAGTGGGAGATATGGTGGCTGAGACTTCCAGTCGACGATGTATCAAAAGTATCTGTTGTAAGCACGGGACCAAATTGCAGAGTTGGTAATATGGATAGTCCTGCAACAGACTTTCAGGGTGTCAGGCCAGCGGTAAAGATAGGGCCTGGGGAAGTCACTTACAAGCAAAATGAGTACTATGACAGCTTAGTGGAAAAACATAATACCAGGCGAGAAAAAAGTGAAAAGGCTAATAGATATATATCTTCAAATCTTTATTTAAGTTTTCAGGAGTATTATGGCGAAGTTGTAAGAAGCGTGGCGCCGGACAAAGAGTTTGATTATAGCGTGAATACCCAGACTGATTATTCTTCATTGAGTGAGGAAGACTTTGATACATACATTGATAACAGAGAAACTGCGCTAAAATATTTCACGACATCGGCAGTTCTATATGTGGATTATGAAACGGCAGAAATAGAGCCAAAGGTATTCATAGATGCATTAATAAAAGCTGGAATATCAGGTTCACTTTGTTGTATTAACGGATATGATGAAGATGGAATCGTTGATTGGTGGATCATTAATGCACATGATGGCACAGTTGAAAGATATCAGAGCCCAGGTGTTTAAAGCCAAGAAGTGCAATCCCTCGGATTTCTCCGAGGGATTAACTGTTTTATCAAATTACCTAAAAAGAACGACAGTATTATTATCTGAATTATTGATTGTAGCAGTGCCCCAAGCATATTGATGTCCATCGTCCATTGTCCATAATCTATAGGACATGTTTCCTGTACCTTCAGCCCCATACCATCCATCAGTAAATTCACCAATGCTTAAGAACCAGTTCCTACTGGATTCATCAACGGAATTTTCAAAGCTGGAATCTAACTGATAATTCCACTCAATGTGGGGGCTGAGCATCTCTTTTCCCTTGCTCAAAAGGCAATCCATATGAATTGTTCCAAGATGATAGGCTTTTTCGCCATTTTCATTAAAAGGATCATGTATTACCATACACTTCCAGTCGCCGATGGCGTCTTCGGGATGATGAATGCTCTCAGCAGAAGCAGGAACACCTGCCTTCATGACGCCATTTATAAACCATGCGAATTCAACTATGGCAGGTGTCTCTTTAGTGCTGAGCGACTTGGCTGTATCGGACATTGCAAAGTAGCCGTGTTTATCAATGCCGTAGACAGTTCCGTCATTTCTGGTATAGGTCTTTGCTATGACCGATCCAAGAGGAGTAGTGTCTTTTTCTACCGGAACGGCCATCCATCCTGTATAGCCTTTAGAGGTTTTAATTTGTTCCCAATGCTGACCGGGCTTTAAAAACTCATCACTTGGCTTTTCGGGATTGGGATTCTCAGCAGTACCATAAACTGTTCCGGATGAACCGTCGTTAGCTTTTGCAAAGGCCACGGATAAATCTTTTGTATTAATGCTGTGGGATAGAATACACCCTAACATAACGACAGCTATTGACATTACAGCAATAATTCTTTTTCTCATAAGCACGTTGCTCCTTATTTTCCTTTTGTTTAACAGCATATACTTGTTAGAATTATAGGAAATTATTGAACGAAATAAAACAAACTAGCCATTAAAAGAGTATTAAAAGTATATAGGAAATCTATGATACATGCAAATAATAAAAATTATATGCATAAAATGAGATGTTTGTCAGTTCTTTTTATATATGATGTGAAAAGAGTAATAAAATGGCATGAGACTTTAATAGTGTAAAGCATAAAAGAATTATTTGTTGACATATGCACTTCAAGTGGTATAATCAATACTAAATTGATGAAAAAACAGGCTAGACAGTATCAAAAAAGCACCAAAAACATGAAAATATAAAATGAGACAATATGGCACTTTAAAGTGCAAAAGGATGTTGATAAATACTGAATCAAAAGCCTGAAAAAAGGGAGATGAAAAATGCAGGAAATGCGTAAAAAAGTCTTTCAGCTCATTGTTGATAACAACCCCGGTGTTCTTTCCAGAATATCAGGACTGTTTTCCAGACGAGGATACAACATTGAGAGCATCACAGCGGGAGTAACAGCGGATCCCAGATTCACCAGAATCACAATTGTAGCGTCAGGAGATGATGTAATTCTGGACCAGATTGAGAAGCAGGTAGCTAAGCTTGTTGATATCAGAGATATTCACGAACTGCTTCCGGAAGACTCTGTATACAGAGAACTGGCGCTGGTAAAGGTAAGAGCAGAAGCCGAGAACAGACAGAGCATACTGGCCACAGCCAACATTTTCAGAGGCAACATCATCGATGTAAGCCCGGATTCACTGATTATCGAGATCACCGGAAGTCAGTCCAAAGTTGACGCCTTCCTCAAACTTCTGGAAGGCTACGAAATCCTCGAACTCGCCAGAACTGGAATCGCAGGATTGGGAAGAGGTACAGACAAGGTAATCTATTTAGATGAGTAACCTAAACATTAAGGAGTGGTTTAAAGCATTCCTAAATGTTTCAAGTAAAACTTTGTGAGTAATTTAATTACGTACATGAGCCGCTGTGGTTACCCGGATAATCCGAAATATATATTCACCAATCCGATTTAATCGGAACGATTATCGAGGATTGGGGGATATATATGAGGAGTAGCCGGGTAGCCATAGTGGCGGGGTATAAATAAAATCAAACACCAACGGAGGAATTTAACATGTCACAGGATGCACGTATTTTTTATCAGGAAGATTGTAACTTATCACTCTTAGAGGGCAAGACCATCGCCATCATCGGCTATGGCTCACAGGGCCACGCACACGCCCTTAACCTCAAGGATTCAGGCTGCAACGTAATCATCGGTCTCTATGAGGGATCAAAGAGCAAGGCTAAGGCTGAGTCACAGGGACTTAAGGTTTACAACACAGCAGAAGCTGCCAAGATGGCTGATATCATCATGATCCTTATCAACGATGAGAAGCAGGCTAAGATGTACAGAGAGGATATCGAGCCTAACCTTCAGCCAGGCAACATGCTTATGTTTGCCCACGGCTTCAACGTACACTTCGGTCTTATCAAGGCTCCTAAGGATGTAGACGTAGCAATGATCGCTCCTAAGGCTCCCGGACACACTGTAAGAAGTGAGTACCAGGCTGGAAAGGGAACACCTTGCCTTGTTGCTGTTGAGCAGGATGCAACTGGAAAGGCTCTCGACCTTGCACTGGCTTACGGCGCAGGAATCGGCGGCGCAAGAGCAGGTCTTCTTGAGACAACCTTCAGAACAGAGACTGAGACTGACCTCTTTGGTGAGCAGGCAGTTCTTTGCGGCGGTGTTTGTGCACTTATGCAGGCTGGATTCGACACTCTTGTTGAGGCTGGCTATGATCCAAGAAACGCATACTTCGAGTGCGTACACGAGATGAAGCTCATCGTAGACCTTATCTATCAGTCAGGCTTCGCTGGAATGAGATACTCAATCTCCAACACAGCTGAGTACGGCGACTATGTAACAGGACCTAAGCTCATCACAGACGAGACCAAGCAGACCATGAAGAAGATCCTTGCAGACATCCAGGATGGTACCTTCGCAAAAGAGTTCCTTCTCGATATGTCAGAGGCAGGCGGACAGGTTCACTTCCAGGCTATGAGAAAGCTTCACGCTGAGCATCCATCAGAGAAGATCGGTGCAGAGATCAGAAAGCTCTACAGCTGGAACAACGAGTCTGATAAGCTCATCAACAACTAATCTATTTGAAAAAGTACCAAAATTGGTCTAATATTTAAGAGTGTCACGCAAAGTGGCACTCTTAATTTTTTTATAGGGGTTAATAATGGTTTCTAACGAGGTTGTACATTCATCAAACAGTGAATACAGCAAAACCAGGCCGGCCTACGCCAGCATTATTATTTTTGCCAGCAGTTTTTTGATGTATATTATCTCGATCCTGCCCATTCTGATTTCCAGAGGACTTCCATTTTTCTATTACGGCGATTATAACGTACAGCAGATTCCCTTCTATATCCTTGCCCACAGAGCAGTCAGAAACGGCAATTTTCACTGGAACTGGTACGTGGACCTTGGCGGAACCATGGCAGGAGACTTCTCGTTCTACCTATGGGGCAGCCCGTTTTTCTGGCTGACAATTCCTTTCCCTGAAGGAGCAATCCCTTACCTGATGCCGCTTCTCATGGCACTTAAATATGCCATCGCCGCACTTTGCGCCTTCCTTTACATCAGAAGATACGTAAAAAGAGATGTCTTTGCCATGATAGGTGGCTATCTCTACGCATTTTCCGGCTTCAACGCCTGCAATATAGTGTTCAATCACTTTACAGATGCAGTGTGCTTCTTCCCGTTTTATCTGCTTTTATTTGATGAACTCATGGAGGCACCAATATGGTCAGAAGATGGCAAGTTCCAGCTATCTGGCAAACCATTTATCAAATTTGCCCTCATGACTGCGTTTATGTCCATCGTGAACTATTATTTCTTCTTTGGACAGGCACTGTTTCTTTTAATCTATTTTGCTGTTAAGTACCTTAGGAAAAAGAGCCTTACAAATAATGTGATCTTATTCAACAGAGCCCTGCTTGGAGGCCTTCTTGGAGTTCTTCTGTCAGGTCTTTTCCTCATGCAGGCCCTGGCAGGTGTCATGGGCAATACAAGACTTCGCAGCTTCTTAT
>JAEEGJ010003874.1_pt1 | contig 53711 bp, 44 predicted proteins | sample 8958761 | NCBI WGS metagenome assembly JAEEGJ01 (sample SAMN16246546, study PRJNA631951) | gut metagenome | biome: gut microbiome; feature: rumen; material: RS-attached | host: Bos | place: Iran: Karaj | collected 2018-10
TCGTCATCTTATTGCACATAGGAAGAGGTTATTTTCTGCAAAAATACTCATTTCTCCCCACGAACGGAGGGGATATCGACAATTTTTTGGCCCATTAGAATATTTTAACTATAATTTCTTGCTTTTATATACAAAATGGTCTAAATTTGTACACGTGATTAAAATTATATGGTTGAAATCCATGAAAGGTCAAAACACACTTCGTGAAACCGAAAGGTTAGGATAAAATTGGAAAATGAAAATGTAAGTAGAAGCCTCGACGCTGTGAAGCATTGAGGCTTTTCTATGCAAAAGTGTTTCCTCTTCCGAAAAGTATATGTTCAATACAGGAATAAAAACGCCTATCGTTAAATGTTGTTAAACATTTGGGCAAAATGATTGTTTTATTTCCATTTTATATAACTTTGTAGCGGAAAATGTAGAGAATATCTATCCAACCTGACCGAAGAAAGTCAAAAATTTACAACTTTATATATTAAAAATCTTTAAAAAAATTACACGTATGAAGAAGTATTTATTTTCTAGCGTATTAGCTATTGCTATCAGCGCAGTGTTTACTGGTTGCTCTAAGAGCACAGACCTTTATGATGAAGGAGCTCAGCAAGCTGTTAAGGAGGCTGAGGCTCAGGCAAAAATTACTGAGATGTTAGCAAATTACCAGACAGATTTCGTTAAGACTTTTGGTACAATTGCTCCAGGTCACAAGTGGGGCTTTGATCAGGCTAAGATTAAGACTACAACTCGTGGTGCTGTGGTTCATGATCCTGATGGTTCTTGGGAGATTCCCGCTGACATGACAGCTTTTAAAGAGGGAGATGATGCCAACAAAGTGCAGGCCGCGTTCAAGGCTGCTTATTCCTCAGAAAATCCAACGTCTGCCGCATGTACTGTTAAACTCGATGATTATTGGATGCTGCATATAGACCATGCTCACCAGCAGAATGGTATGCGTGATCTTCAAGCATGGGATAATACCATTAAAGACTGGGTTGATGTGACACACTTTGATAAAGGTATGAATACGGCTCACTTTACCGTTATTGACACTAATAATAAAGTTTTGCATGGTGGTACGCTCATGGCTAATATGGATGGTACTGCGGGTTGCGATGGTACTGAAGCACATGGTGGAAATGCAGCTAAGGGCAAGTACTTCCGTTGGAAAGAAGATGGCAAGTGGCAGTATGATTACTACTTCCTTGAGTATGGCGGTTTTGAATTCTTGGGCTTGAGACATTATACCAGCGCCAAAGATTATACTTTCTGGGTAATCCTACTTGCTCCAGCCAATACATATACAGAGCCGAATACTCAGCAGGGCCGCGTTCTCTGCGAGGATATGGGTACTAAGGGTGACTTCGACTTCAACGACCTTGTCTTTGATGCATATTACCTCGACGATCACAGGATTAAAGTTATTGTCAGAGCTGCTGGTGGTAAACTGAAGATTACCGTGGCAGGTAAGGATGTACATAAAGAGATGGGCGCCGATATGGCCAATACTGGTGAAAATACTGCACCAGAATATGAGTTCTACATTGACCCAGAGAATGGCGATTATAAGTATGCTACAATTGATCAGATTCCCGTTGTAGTTTATCCTGCTGAAGATTTAGCAACTTCTTATACACTTGAAGCTCCGGAAGGTCTTGCACCACAAAAGATCTGTACTTATCTTGATGCACCTTGGCCTGATGAGTATATCAGAATTGATATCGCATACAAGAATTTCAATAGTTGGGTTCAGTCTAACTTTGCCGAACTTATTTGGATTGACGAGTGCAAATGGTGGTTGATTGACCATGACAAGAGCAACAATGGTGATTTGTATAACGATCCCAATGATGTAGACGACTAATATAATATAGCACATAAAAAGCATTTAAGATTTTTAGTGGTTAATGAGGATTCCCCGGTGCTGTGAAGCACCGGGGAATTTTCCATTTGTAGGGTTGATGATTACCTACAGTCGAAGAGGATCTTGCGGCGGTTGTCTTTCGGACGCACCGCAAAGTGAATCCAATAGGTAGTGCCGCGCTTCTCTTGGATCAGTTCGTCAAACACCCAGCGATTTTCATCAGCGGTGTCGAGTAGGAGACAGGCATAGCGTATCATCTGCTCTGGACCAAGACACTTGATATCTACGGCGCAACCCGTCAGATGATTCGAGCCCTTCGCCCCTCCACATTTCTGATTGACCTCTTCTGAGCGATACCCGCTATTAATATTACACAGTAGGAACCGACCCTACTGTGTAATATAGCAACTAATATAGCACATAAAAAGCATATAAGATTTTTAGTGGTTATAGATGATTCCCCGGTGCTGTGAAGCATCGGGGAATTTTCCATTTGTATGACCAACAGGGCCTGGCCCAGCGATAAACGTGGTACTCAAGTTTGCGAACCACAAGTTTGTGTGCCAATTAAATTTGTCAAGTTTTTTACATATAACAAATGGACGATTTTACAAACTTAAAATAACACCCATAATGATGTAAAGTATTTTCAAAAAAAACATAATCTCACCATTATTAGCCATTGGTTAAAGCCTTCTGAATTTGCATCTGCTCAAATCTGAGCTGATGTAACTTCCCCCATGGCACAGGAGGGACTGGAGACTTTGTGACTGTCACAGATTATCCTGACCCCGCTGTGTCCGTCGGATGGGGGCCGATAGTGCCTGCCCGCAGCGCTCAGCGGTTAGGGGGACAGACACGGAATGATGCACAGCATTGATCCTTGTCATGACTCAATTTCTTTGATTTCGTCCTTTCGGGTGCAAAGATAATATAAATATTTGGTCCTGCAATGAGTTGACGGGAGAAATTTTAGGGTCTCGCAATGTTAAATAATGTTACTAGGCTCTCCGCGCATCCATTTCATCATTTCATATTTCATAATTTCATAAAGGTGTATTTTGTGTGTGTAACAGGGGGACGGTTCTTTTGTTACATTGCTCGATGTCGATATAACAAAAGAACCGTCCCTCTGTTACACTATATATTATATATATTATAATATATATAATATATAGAAATCTATGATTCATTATTTCAGAAAATGCTTATGAAATTATGAAATAATGAAATGACGCAGGAGGGAGCAGCGGTCGTGTAAAGAATCTTCAATCAACTCATTTTGCAGGCTCAGAGACCTGTCCGCAGAACCCCCCGACCGCCCTCACAGGGAGGCTTGGGCGGAATACCAGAAACCCCGGGCTTTCCGTCAGAAACCCCAAAGCCATCCCTTGTCACGCGTAAACATTTCTTACCGATTTCAAGGTGTGCCGAGGACGGCGAAGATGGTGGCGACTTCCGCCGGCAGGAAGGTGCGGCGGGTGAGACGGGCCAGATGAGAGGTGGAGGGGTCGTCGATGAGCAGCGACTTGAGCTTCTTCCAGGCCGCGCGGGGAGTGATGGCGGGAAAATAGGCCTGCGCCAACTCCATTCGTCCGTATGATCTTGTGGTTGTTTTCATACTGCAAAGATACTAAAAACCCCTGAATTATGCAAATATTTTAGCATGAAAAGTGGCCATAAGTGGCATTAAGTATCCATAGGTTTCCACAAGTGGCATCGAAGACCGGAAAAGCTTGTATTTACGAATAATTCTGCGTATCTTTGCAACAGAATCTTCAATAGGTTTTAAAATTAACATTTTTGTTTCACTCTTTTAAAATTTTTCAATTATGGCAAAGGAAAACATTGCTTTTTTGGTAAACCTCCGCAAGAACACCCAAGAGGGTTCGCCGATGGAGGGTCGTTACTACCCTGAGGCCGAGTCGAAGGAGACCCTTTCGACCAAGGGTTTCGCCAAGCACGTCTCTGAGCACGGCGGCACGCTGGTGACGCTCGAGTTCATGCAGCTCGTCCTGGCAGCCATCGTGAAGTGCCTCAAGGAGATGATGAGTCACGGTCAGCCTGTGAAGCTCGACGGTCTGGGCACCTTCCGCCCTACTGTTACCTCTGTTAAGAACGGCGCCGCCACGATCGAGGATGCCCTCCGCATGGGTGTCAACAACATGGTTGCCGGCGTTAACTTCGTGTTTATCCCCGAGAACGCCCAGGGTGAGGAGATCACCTCGAAGAAGTTCAAGGATCAGTGCTCATTGCAGTTCGCCTACCTCGTGGAGACCGTCAAGAAGGTCATCGGTGGCAAGGAGAAGAGCTACACCCTCCGCACCCCGCTTTCGGCCTGGGGCATCATCAGCGCCGACGAAGAGGGCTCTGAGGGCTCTGAAGGCGGCGAGACGCAGCAGGGCGGCCAGGGCCAGCAGGGCAATCAGAATCAGCCCACGGGCTATGCGCTGACCATCAGCAAGACCGGTAGCGGTAGTGCAAGTGTGACTCATGATGGCAACGCCGTGACTTCTGGCGCTTCTCTGAACGAGGACGATGAGGTGGAGATCAGCATCACGCCCGCCAGCGGTGCAACGCCCACTGCAACCATCAACGGTTCGACCATCGAGCTGACCGCGGACGGTGGTGTCTACTCTGGTAGCTTCGCTATGCCTGCCCAGGCTTCGACCCTCGTGATCAATTCCGGCAGCAGCGGCGGTGACGGTGGCGACGGACTGACGAACGACTAGGCCTATGAAAAAGAGGATCATTGAGATTGCGGTGAAGGTCATAGTAGCCGCACTCACGGCCTTCCTGACGGCCATCACCACCACGAGCTGCATGGGACTGGGGCCCTTCGGGCAGTGAGAAGTGAAAAGTGAGAAGTGAATAACGAGAAAAAGGGACTGACATCGCTGCGATGCCGGTCCCTTTTACGTTGCGGAGAGAGAGGGTCGCGAACGGTATGTATATTAAACTATATTAGACTATACCCTCAAATTCATAACAATTCTTAAATCACTGTAAATCAGGCTATTTTTCGGAACGCCTACTCAGGACTATATACTTAACTATATTTGTTTATCTCGAAATTTGTTATTACTTTTGTTCCTACTTATTCCCTGTCCTATTGATTAACAATTCTTAACTCGGAATTTCCAAACTCCCTGTTGGGTCTTGTTTATAACCTTAGAAACAGTGATAAAACAAAAAGTTATGAACAAATTCAATTATCGAGTATCATTTGTCCTATGCAAGGACAAGAACGGAACAGAGAAGGACAATCTTCAAATCAAAGCATCAATCTGCTTTGGCGGGCAACGTGTGCTATACTACATCGGTTATCGAGTAGACAGAAAGAATTGGGAAGAAGACCGATTAAAGAATGGCAAACGTCATCAGCAAGTCAGAACCAACACATTCAACAGACAGGGGGTAGATTCGAAGACAATTAACATGAAGTTAAATCGTGTCATCACTGCCTGCGACAGTTTGTTTAAGAGGTTTGAGGGAGAAGGCAAGCAATTTATCTCGACTGATGACGTACTCAAGGGATTACGAGACGAACTGAACGACATTAAGCCTCAACGAAGAATTCCCCTTAAAGAGTACTATCTTGAGTTCATCAAGGTGGAGGGAAAGACGAGACGTTGGAAACATAGTACGTACATCAAACACCAAACCATCATTAGACATCTCGATGAATTTCATCCTGACTTGTGCTTCGAAGATATCAACGAGAACGTCCTAAACGACTTCATAGATTTCTTACTCTTTAAGAAAGAACTAACCAATGGGTACGTTTCGAAACTATATGACAACTTGAAATGGTTTTTCAAATGGGCTACTGAACATGGCTACAATAAACGTTTGGATTACAAAAAACATCATCCGAAGTTTCCCGGAACGTCTGAAACCGATAGCAGTAACACCTTCGCGCTTACGAAACAAGAGCTGATGCATATCTTCAAGATGAAAATTGAGCAACAATCACTCGCCCAAGTCCGCGATGTCTTCTGTTTCTGTTGTGCTACATCTTTGAGATATTCTGATGTTAAAGCCTTAAGGTGGGAAGATATCCACGATGACATGTTGGACATCACAACTCAAAAAACAACAGACCACCTTGTCATTCCTCTATGTGCATTGGCTAAGGCTATACTGAAGAAGTATGAAGGAAATCGGGGATACACAGAATTCGTTCTTCCTGTTATTTCAAATCAACGTTACAACGAGCATCTTAAGACATTGGGCAAGATGGCTAATCTATATGACACAATAATAAAAACCATATACCGAGGTAACCTCGATTACACAAAGAAATTTAAGAAATGGGAGCTTCTGTCTTCTCATGTTGCCCGAAGAACCTTTGTAACAATTGGCATATCGCTCGGTATACCAAGTGACATTATCAGGAAAGTAACGGGACATAAAACCCATAAAATGTTGGATACCTATGAAAAGCTTAATGCTTCTGATGTCAAAGAAGGTCTGAAAGCCTTCGATACTATTAGTGATGAGTTCTCTGACACAACCACAATATTTGACTTTGACATCAGTGATGAAGAACGGCAGACCCTTGGAATACCCATTCAGCAGGTATACGCGCAGAAAATAGAAGATAACAGGCAGGTCGCAATTCTCGACCTTGCACTACTCTTCTTCATTCGAGAAGACACTGCGACATCATTTGGGTATGCAACGCATTTAAATGACAAGCTTAGAGTACAGTACATGAATGTTACATTTACTCTTAGGGAACACATGAATGAAAAAATCAGAGTGGGATATTAGGCTCAAAAAATGCTGATATTTTGAAAAGGGTTCGGGCCGGGGTTATCTCCTCGGTCCGAACTTTTGGATACCCTTCCCGTTGTCACGTCAGGTATTGACATACTGTAAAAGGGGAAACGCACAGGAGTGGAGCTTGATACTGTTGTATGCTGTTAGATTGAGAACCTTGTCTTCTGCGTACTCAGTAAGGGCGAAATGTTGGGGATGTGCCATATTCCATTCAGAGACCATCGCCACCCAATTCGGAATACACTCAGCATAATGGTCCTCGTTTAACCATGCCTGTAGAGCAATTTTGGCAAGCCACATGTCATCCCATCTACCGCCATCTTCATTGACAGTCTGTCCATGCCTGACGTATATCTTTACTATCTTCAATCGGCACAAACTGTACAGTTCAATCTCAAGGGCGAACGGCTCTTTCCCGGTGAACAGTCCTTCACCGTCAGTCCGCGAGAAGTACAGGAAAGTCGGCACAACGTTGCCTACTGCCGCATCCTCAGGTCTGAGCTTGGTCATCCACACTTCGGCGAACTGTCCAATCGAAACCTTCGGATGCGTCAGTCGGCACGCTCGGCGGTCGAGAAACGACATGTCCATAATTTCATTGCTTTAGAGAAAACCACCGAAGAACAGGTCCCAAATACCGCCAAGGACAGATTTAACGATATCAAACAGGAAATAAACGATGCCTGCAAACAAGATGATGATGAGAAGGGTAAACATAGCTAATTGAGTTTTAAAAGTTCATTAATCAAAGGGACAATAAGCTTCATGACGTACTTCGGTTCAAATCCTTTATCCGACGGATAATGGACACCGATGGGATAACGTTCGTGATAAAGGTCGTAATCAATCAATCGCGCATCTTCGTCGTTGAAAAAGGCATAGGTATTTTCTCTGTCAAAATCTGTTACGCCGACAAACTGACGAGAAATGAAATCACCGTTATTGCTGTCCATGCCATTTGGCAAGAAGAAGGAAGGGTTAATCAGGACCTTGTAGTATCCGTGCATCTGTTGCGCGAGCAACCCTCCGATACCCTCCCCCACAATGACATCAGGCTTTTCTTCACCACAGAGCTGACGAACGGCTGTCAGTGCGTCTTCTGATGGTAGTAAGCCATCAAGCGAAACGACCTCCACATCGGGGAGAGCATTCTTAAAATCCTCGGCTGTGAGAGTGGGGCGAGCAGAGACTACGTCGTACAAAAATAGTAATTTCTTCATAATTCTAATTTTTAAGAAAAGTGTAGATTTGTCATATAATTGGGAACCTTGAAGGATACCTGAGCATCAGGGGAGACAGTCCAATCCTCATCCTCACCCATCTGTTGGTAGTACTGCAAAGGCAGGCTCCGACACTTCCTGAGTTCCTTTCTGCGTTCTTTCTTCATCTCAGGAACACCATACCACGTACCTCCGCCATTCACGTATTTGACGTAGGTGGCCCATCTATGATTAATGCAATCCCAAGCAGCAGAGACCTCAGTGGCAAGGTTGAAGGCTGTTTGCATATCGCCTTCATAGGCATTCCACCAAAGGAAGGTCTTACCACTATTCGAGGAGATGCCGAGTTTGCCGAGGGCTTTCTCTTTCTGTCGTGTGCCGATGTAGAGCCGCTTGAGCACCTTTCCTCGGTGTTCAATCAACCTTCTCCTCGCCCACCGTTTGGATGGAAGCCCATAGTCGGTAATAATTCGCATCTCGGTCTGTTTATTCATCGCGTGACAGTTTCTATAATCTTCTGCAAAGACTGTCTGTCAACAGGAACAGCCTTGCCTTCCTCAATCAGTCTGATGTTACCGCCAACCATCGGATGCCTGGCAATTCGAGTGTTGCGATAGTCTATTGCAAAGACAGGCTTTCGGTTCTCGAGGGCTGTCCTGACGGCGTGCATACTGCCGCCCTTCTTGTCGTCGCTTTGCACGAGCAAAAGAGCATCGGAAAGTCCTGCTTGCAAGCGGTCGCGCTCAACCAAGGTGGTCGAGCTTTCCTGTACACCGGGAGCATACTCGCTGAGAAGTAGCCCACCCTCAGCCACTATCTGTCGGAGTAAGTATGCATTGTTGTTCGGCATAACGCTAAGTCCGAAGGCTGTGATAGCAGTGGTCACACCTCTCGCGAACAAAGCTCCGTTATGGGCAGCTGTATCTGCCCCAACAGCAAGGCCACTTACGATATTGCAGCCGCTCTGAGCCAAGGACCGGGCAAAGTATTCTCCGTCGGCATAGCCTTCCTTGGTTACTCTGCGGGTGCCGATGACAGCTATTCCGGGCAAGGAGCAGACCTTTTTGATGTCACCTTTGTAATAGAGAAGAACGGGACAAGTTTCTTTTCCTCGACTGATGAGGCTGCGGAACTGTTTTGGGAAGTCCTCGTCATCATATGCCGTGATGCCGATACGCTGTTTGGTACAGTCCTCCATGATGCGCTCTGCCTTTGACCGACACTGTGTAAAGTCCGATAGGTAGTACTCGGGAATGTCTTCGATGTATCCATCGTCGAAGGCAGCATCAATGAGTTCCATAAGTTCCTTGTCGGTGTTGATAGATGCCTTCGCCTTTCCTGCGTATTTGATTAATCCTAATGCCTGCCGCCTTCCGAATTCCGGGAGGTTCAGCGTAGTCAATACCTGTTCTTTTGTCAGTGCCATATTTTACGTCTTTTGCATTACGTTGCAAAATTCGTAAAAAACAGCGATAGGCAAATTGATTTTCTTACGTATAACGCCGATTTGTTATACGTTAATGCAATCTTAATAAAGGGACTTGTTCTCTTGAATTTCCTTCGGAAGTTCAATGAACTTGGGAGGTAAACTAAGACTGTACATATTGCCCATGTCACGATTTAACTCGAGGAAATACCAAACCAAATCCTTGGGGTCGTCAGTCCTGCCAATGGCCTTATTGTGGGCAGCAAAAACAGCTTCAATCGTCCTATTCAAAGCAGGCCTATATTGTTTGAAAAAGTACTCAGAACGCTCTTTTAGCGTCATCTCAAAATTGTCAGCATCCGATGTGTATAAGGTCGTGTATAGATTGACAAAGATACTTGCGCTATGGCTTAAATGAATGCGGTTATAGAGCAACCGGGCATGAAGCAGGAAGAAAAGATAGATGACCTTGCATGGGCGCATATTAAAGCGAACAGGAACTTCGTCGCCATTATTGAATTTGACAAAGATTGTATATCGTCCTTCCTTCTGCAAGTCTTCCTGAGTGCTTTCTTTGACTATGACTTTTGCAATCGGCTCGCCACGGAATAACGACTTTACCTCTGCTTCGTCCATAAACTCGCCTTTGATTGCTTGTAAAGCCTCAGGCGTAGCCGCAACATGAGAAAGCAGGATAGACATCAATTTGTCGTACCCATCCTGCGACAGATTTTCGCGAAGGAGGGCACCCATCTGCTGAAAGTTGCCATTGCCTCGGACGAGCTGTTCAAGCAGATAGTCCATGCGGAAGTTGCCTGTATCAAACCCTTCCTCCTCTTCATCATATTGTTCAAAGTGCTTGAGGTTATCGAAGGGACCTGGGGGAAGTTGACGAACATGCTCTTCAATGATGCCCATCACACGGACATCACGCTCACTGAGCAATCGGCTCAGAATGGATTGCAATAGTCCATTGTATTCCATACGTGTCCTTTTGCTGCAAAGATACGAAATAAAATTGAGACAAAGCTGCTATACGTGTGAAACCTCTTATCTTTTATGTTTTTTTGGCCTACTTTTGCCGTAGAATTAGAAGATTTGAGTAATATGAACATGAGAACAACAAAGCGTGGAACGTTCGTCGATGAATATGGTGGCGAGTATGGTATGGACGGGAAGACTTTGTACCATTTCCGCCAAACAAGCCCTGACATGACCACGTATGAGGTCAAGGATGGATGTGAAGTAATCGGAAGGATGGCCTTTAAGAACAGCAGCCTATTAGAGATACACTTGCCCGACAGCGTGACCATCATCCGTGACCAAGCCTTCTTCGGTTGTACACAACTTAGACGACTGAATATACCGAAGTCACTGACGGTATTTGAGATGGAACACTCTCCTTTTCCATCATCCTTCTCCGAGCTGTATGGCAGCAGCGAGCATTTCATAACCGAGGACGGTATCCTGTACAATGCCGACAGAACGGAAGTCCTCCTCTGCTACACAAGCCGGGAAGAAATAAAGTTGCCAATCAATGTCAAGAAGATAGCTCAGCAGGCTTTCGCAAATAGGCAGTATATGACAGCAATACTTCTGCCTGATAGTTTGGAGAGTATCGGAGAGGCAGCATTTATGGGATGTACAGGACTGACGAGTATTGACATTACTCATACAGTATCCTCTATAGGTAAACAATGTTTTTGGGGATGCCATGCCTTACAGGAAGTCAAGCTGCCCAAAACTATCAAAGAGATAATGCCGTTCTGTTTCTTCTCATGCGACCTTAGGGAGATTACTTTACCCGACGGATTGAAGAAGATTGGCGAGCATGCCTTCGGAGGCAACTTTTCGTTGAAGAGCGTTCATATTCCCAACTCCGTTCGGTCCATCGGAATATCAGCATTTGAGAAATGTGAAAGCCTTAAAGAAGCCCTACTCCCTGAGCGACTTGTTACAATAGAAAGGTCATTGTTCGAAGGATGCAGGGGGCTGAGGTCAATAGATGTACCATCGTCAGTACGACGTATCAAGAGCCGGGCTTTCGCCGATATAGAAGGAATAACTGTGAACATCAACAAAGGACAGACAGTCATCATCAGCGAGGATGCCTTCGAAGACGAGAACTGTTTGTGTATAAAAGAATAGCAATGAAAAAAGGATTAGAGATTTACCAAGACCGAGGCTATCAAGATTTGAAACACAGCCTCTACCAACACCTGCATGATACAGGTGACGAGACTATAATTAGGAATGGGCTTGAATACCGTAGGAAGTTACTCGAGGATGCCTTCGAGTACACTGACGAAAACAAAGAATTGCTTCGTGCATTCTGCACTCAGCTTAACAATTCTGTCATTAGCCTGTATAGAAAGGCGTGGCCATTATATGAGCAGATGGTTAGGACTGGGATAACAACCGATATAACATTGGTAGCATCCTTCAAGATGACCTATCCTATGCTTCATCCCTTTCAGGATGCCGAGGAGCAGGAAGTATGGAATGCACTACAGACTTGGCGTTACAATCCCGGTTTCAGCAGTCCTTTACACTTGATGCTGCATGAGGGGCATCAGGAAAAGTACGATGAAGATGCTATCCTTCAGCTTCAACCCAAGGATGAGGCATGGGATGAGGAGTTGCCGAAAGATTGGGACCAAGAGCTCCCCCTGACAATGCTCTTCCATCACATGCATACTCACTCTTACTATTCTTTATACGACCTCATGTACGTGAAGGACATCGAGGGGCGGTTGCACATCGAGCTTGATTATATAAACGAAAAATAAGTTTTATGAAGGAAGTCTTAGGTTTTAAAGTATTTGACAGTCAAGACTACAAGGAGCTACGTCAGCGCATCGTTGACAAAATAGATGATAACGAAGAAGGCTTGAATATGGACTATTGGCACCGAAAGTATATGCTTGACAGTGCCTTCATATACGACGATGCACATGCACGACTGATGAGAGAAGCAGCCGAGAGTATGAGCAAAGCCCTCATCGAGCTATACAAAATGTGTTGGACAGTCTACACTGCGGCATGCGAAGCTAACAAAGGGACCCGTGTAACTGTGGAAGGTATAGCGATGCCGACCTACTCCAACAACCATCCTTTTGACATCGAGGAAGAGGAAATTGTTGTTGATACGTTGTGCGAGCGTTGCTATAATCCTGCAATCGATCTGAAGCAAGCTGTTTACCTGAAAGCCGACGATGAGCATCAAGAAGAGTATAACGAACAGGGGATTTTGGCTATGGAGCCACTGTGTTGTTCGAAGGAAGATTGGCTTAATGGCGTGCAAGTTCCCGGGTTGATGAACTATTGGTTGGAGCAAACTAACTATGCTCTGTACGACATCCTGTGGGTTCGAGAATACACATTCGAGATAGACATTGATGTTGATGGCATCCGCCTGTAAGAAAGAATATGCACCGAAAGGGACGATAACTTGGGACCTTACAGGACGGAAGAGGGAGCGGCTTAACTGTCGCTCCCTCACTCTTGTTGTGACCTGATATTTGTTACCTGTTCACCTTCTTGCCATTGATGATATACAAGCCCTTTGGTAATCCTTCGAGGGTAGTCACCTGATGGCGAACCTTGATGCCATTGACAGTATAAACATCGAAGGGTTTGCAGTCACCAACTATGGAAGCGATGCCTGATGTCTCTTCGATAGTCAGCGTTCCTCCGACGTAGACGAAGGAGTAGTTCTGAGCAGAACCACCACTTACGGTAATTGCGTACTCGCCTGCAGGACTATCCTTCGTGGCATCAGTTGCCGCAACCGGGAGAGCTGTCAGCACACTTACGTCATCAGTCAACTTCCATCCTGTGTATATTAGCTCGAACGCAGGATTATCCTCTCCTTGCTTCTTGGAGCAAGACTGTGCTGTTACGGTTAGCGGAGCCTTGGTAATAGTCAGAGTACCTTCTATGAATGTTGCATAGGTGTTAGCTACATCACCCCGGCCGACGACTATCGGATATGTTCCCACAGGCGAGTTAGCCGTCGCCTCACATGTGACGATAGCATTACCACCGTCCGCAGTGCCACCTGCAACTTCATACTCAAAGGTTGGGTTCTCATCACCGTACTCGCGCTCGTAATTCCGCGCTGTGATGGTGATGACATCACCACCGGGCGACTCTTCAATATTCGAGAAGTCTCTCCATCCAACAATCGCTTGGTATACTGCCTTTTTCAGGTATGGTACGTATAGCGTTGCAGTAGTCAAAACCGTACCCGGGAATACGTTGTAAATTGCTGTCGGCTCTTCTATATTGGAGGTTATTGTTGTCAACGCATCACAGCCAAAGAACGCCTGTTCACCAATGTTACCAATTGTGCTCGGAATGGTAACTGCGGTCAGACCACTGCATCCGCTGAAGGCAGTACTGCCAATAGATGTTACGGAATAAGTTTGACCATCATCTGTAATCGATGATGGGATAGCAACCTCGCCCGAGTAAGCCGTAACGCCATTAAGAACCTCGGCAGTGTTTGTGTAGGTGTTGATTGCGTAACTGATGCCATCAATATCAGCCAACATAATCCCGTTAAGAGAATGAATATGACTATTATACTCATATGTCTCAGGCAGACCGCCTTGGTAGAGTATTACTTTACCGCGAACTACCACATCATCACCGACAGTTATCTGTTGGTCGCCATTTGTGAAGTTACGGCCACCGAGATATTGTGTGCGATATGCGAAAAACAGGTCTCCTGTGGTTGTGCCATCGTCAGATAGGTAGAAAGTTGCACTGTTGTCGAAAACATCAAATTCGTTGTTAATTGCGCATATCTTGCCCTTAACATAGACTTCATCAGTCGAAACCACATTCGGTGACAGACTGCGAATGTATGCGTTGGCGGCAGCAGCGTTGTATGGGTCTGTCGAAGTTCCACTACCTGTCGGTTCAGATACGGTAGCCGTATGTCCATTTAGACTGTATATGTAGCTTGCTCTCTCAACAGTCTCAGGAATTAGTCCTTGATACCACTTCACTTTTCCGCAGATGACCACCTCATCTCCGATGGCAATCTGTTCGTCGCCATTTACAAAGTTACGGTTACCTACATAGAGAGTTCGGTAAGCCGTAAACAAGTCAGCAGCCTTGGCACCATAACCTGAGATTTGGAAGGTAGCGTTACCGTACCTTGTTGTAAACTCATCCTTTATATAGCAAATAGTCCCCTTGACGTAAATTTCCTCATCTGACACGACATCAGCACCCAATTTTTTTACATAAAGGATAGCTGCATACGGATTAAATGGGTCATCCTTTGTACCACTGCCTTCTGCCACTTCCGTGCCTGCGATAGGTATAATATCGGCAAAGTTCTTCCACGTTGTTGCATCCATATAAGATGCGAGGGAAATTCCGGGAACAAACAACGTAGCAGATGTATAAAGTACCTCTTCAAAGGAGTTTGCACCGATAGTAGGAACTGTCTCAGGCATGCAAAATATGTCCGTCACATTTGTGCAGCCTTTGAAGGCATTTTCGCCGATACTGCTGACATTCTGTGGTATTACAATTTGACCAAGCTTCTCGCAATTAGCGAAAGTATAGTCAAAGATAGAAGTTAAGCTACTTGAGAGCGACAAATCTGTCAGACTGCTACATCCGCTAAAAGCAGCACCGCCTATTGTGGTTACCGAATTGGTCATATAGACAGAGGACAGGTTTGTACAGTCGTGGAAAGGAGCGAGACCAATGGAAGTAACATCGTCGCTCATGCTAACAGAAGTCAATGAAGTACAACCATAGAAGGCGAAGTTAGCAACGGAAGAAACTCCTGTGGGAATTACCAATTCCGTTAACTCCTCATCGTTCAGATAAAGTCGGTGTGCATAGTAGAGCGGATTGTCAAAGCGGTTTTCGAAGGTGATGTCGCACCATGATGCGATGTCAGTGATATGGACGGCGGTTAATCCACCACAGTCCGTAAATGCACCAACTCCAACTTTGGTGATAGTTGCAGGAATGCTTATGGATGTCACTCCATTGTCATCAGCAAACGCATTGTTTGCGATTGCGTTAACAGTATAGGTTACATCCTCGTAAGTTATTGTCGCGGGGATGATTATGTCACCTGTATAGTTTAATATCCCATCTGTTACTTCTGCCGTATTATCCTTGTAGAGCCTGTAGTAGATGTTGTCTACACGGACATATGTGTCTTCTGCTTCATGAAGTGAGTAGATGTAGCTCTGCTTTTCCTTCGTCTCTGGGGTGGCTCCTTGATAGTAAACAAGTTTGCCACATATTACAACCTCGTCACCAAGGGCAATCTGCCTGTCTCCTTCTTGGTATTCCTGGTTCCCAAGGTACAAAGTACGATAGACATAGAATGTTTCACTATCACTTTTTCCATCGTCAGAAATGTAGAAAGTGGCATTACCGTACCTTGTGGTAAACTCGTTTTTAATACTCGAAACGACACCCTTAACATAGAAGTCTGTCTCAGTGACAACGTCTGCTGCTAATGACTTGGCGTAAGCATTGGCGGCAGCCGCATTAAATGGGTCTTCCAAAGTTCCGCTACCTGTTGGAACGCTTTCGGCAAGTACTGTCAATGGCAGCAATGCAATCAGTAGTAGATAGATTTTCTGTTTCATATGCAATCTGTTTTTTCGTTTATATTCGATGCAAAAGTAGAAATTAGACCTCTAAAGGGGTTGAATTATCACACGTATAATCGATTTGCTCATTCTCCATCTCACGAAGCCGGGCGAGTGCTTCACAGCTTGGGTGTCTGCTGAACTGAGCCATAGAGAACCATGCCTTCGCGCACTCTTGGTCCCATGTCATTATGTTGTAGGCATCAGTATAGGCCGTCGGAGACAAGTGGGCATCTATAGATGGTATGTTGCGCTCTATTGATTGTCCAATTTGGAACTGAACTGACGGCTCGGAAAATCGGGTGTTAATGTCGGAAAAACGTTCAATAACACATGCCGTCTTGGGGTATTTGGTCAAAATGAAATCGCTATCGCCATGAATGTAAATGTTCTTGGGAATTCCCCAGTTGTCGAACATACCGTCACCCAAGATAGGAAAATCAAAGTAGTGGTCGAAAGCAGCGGTATGGAGTTTGGGACATCCTGACAGATTGCGGTCACCAATGGACTTTACACCTTGGCCAAAGATTGAGAGGCAGAGTTTGGGACACCCACTGATGGCGTAAGGTTCGATAGTCCGAGCGTTGACGGAAATTCCTTTCAATTCGGATAAGTACGAGAAGGCATTCTCTTTGACAATAGTGATGGAATCTGGGATATCTGCATATTCTACGTCAGCCATACACGTAATCAGTTCAGTCCGTTCGCCCGACTTGATGAAGAAAGTATCGTTCATCATCGTGTAATTCGATGATGAGCAAGTCATCTTTTGTATGTCCGTTGCAGCAAAGGGGTTAATGCCAATCTCTATTAAGTTGCCGCCTAAGTCTACACTTGTGAGATTACTGTGTATAAATGCATGGTTGGCAAGTATCCTGATGTTCTCAAAATGGAGCTCCTCGATGCCTCTTGCATGCCAAAAGGCGTTTTCCTCAATCACTTCAACTGAAGGCAAGTTGGGGGTTATGATAGCGGAGCATCTTTCAAATGCATTCTTCTTAATGACCTTAACGCTCTGGGGGATGTGTATTCTACTTCCTTTACCAAAACTCGACATACGATGGCGAAAGGCTCCCTCACCAATAATCTCCGTCCCATCGAGGATGGAGTACTCCTTACAGTCGAGAGGCCCCTGAATTAGGACTTTCTTGTCGAGGGAGTAAATGGCTCCGTAGCTATCGGTGAAGTAGTCATCCATGTCACATGCGTTATTCCTCCACGAATAGATGTTTGAAGTCAGGCAACAGCTCGCACATACGCGGGTACGTTCCTTTAGATATAATAATGCGTTCCAACGAAGTACAGCCAACTAAAATATCATTACCTACATTTAATAAGGAATTCGGCAAGCGGAGTTCCTCTAAACTTTCGCAATATGCGAATGCTTCGTTGCTAATGTCGATTACAGAAGATGGAACAGCCAATCTTTCTATGCCGCTATACTTAAAAGCTGAATGCCCAATTTTAATGGCCGTTGAAGGCATTGTGAATTCCGTAAGTGCTTTGCAGCCCTGAAACACGTAGTCTTTGATGAAAGAAATTTCATCAGGAAGTACAAAAGAGGTAATTTGAGTACATCTCTGAAAAGCACCTTCTTCTATGTTTCTGACAGTGTGAGGAACCAAAAATGTCCGAACCGGGCATGTACGGTCATTAGTTTGTGCGTAGGTTAGGCCTGTACAGCCATCGAACGCTTTCGGTCCGATATACTCGATATTATCAGATAGGATTATCTTGGACAGGTCAGTACAATCTTTGAAAGCAGAAGAGCCAATGGCAATAACAGAATTGGTCATGGATACACTCCAAGGATAGCCATCGGTGTATCTGTCTTTAAAGGTATCATTAGCAATAACTTCTACACCATCAGGGATGGATAGTTTGCTCTCGTTACCTTTATAGCCGATGAGTATCTTCCCATCAGCTGTGAGGATATAGCCCTTTTCATCAGTGAGGGATTTTCCTCTTTCTTCATCCGTAACGGATGTCATCACTCTGTACTTCTTCATATGCTGTCACTTTAATTATCATTGATACGAGAAGAACGGAGGGTTTGCGAAAGACCGAGACACAAAAAACGTGTGGGGTCTCCGCGAAACGAGGTCTTAGGCTACCTATGCACTCGGATACACCCACACGCAACCCCATAAAGAGGTTGTACCATGGGCGTTCCACTATACAAGTACGAGTGCATGTCTTCATGCGAGGGTGCTATTTCAAACACCAAACAGAATTGCCTAAGTTCCGTTTCTTTCCTCGATATAGCGAACGCTATTATTTCCCGCAAAGTAGACAGTTCAAGTCGCTACCTTCCCTATCTGATTGCAAAGGTACGAATAAAATCTGATACTTAAGGACTTTTGCAGAAAAAACTATTAACATTGGCCCGCATTTTTAAACTTAAGTTGGCCTTTGTTTTGCGAAAACTACGAAAATATCGATTAATTTTGCAGCAGAAACTAATTGGTGTGATTATGGATGAAATGTATGAGTATGTAAAGCGGATACTTGCCCCACAGCCAAAGGTCTTAGCATCTTGGGGCTTTGATGAGCCTGTGCCCTTCCCCGGAGGGATACTGTTCCACGTAAGTGGCTTTAAACATCAGGGGTATGTTCAGGTTTTGTATGATGAAGGAGATGATACCTTCATCGTTGTCCTGCTCGATGAGTATCTGAACGGTCAGGCACGAATTGAGCATGTCCATATTGACCAACTCGTTAATGTAATTGACCGAGAGGTCGAGCGGACTGATGACTATGATGAGCGATGCAAGGAGTTCATCCTCTGCATGAAGGACTAAAATTGTTCTGCGAAAAGTATTTTCTGTAGTACTGTTTTACAAAAAGTCCGAAAAGTCTGAGGAAAGAGTGATAGGAACAAAAATAGGAATTTTAATTGTAATCTGACTAAGTCCCACGACAAGTCTTTGATTAAAATTGAAACGAATAAACGAATAAAAATGCAAGATATGAAAACAGCAGTCATTTACGCGAGAGTTAGTTCGGTTGGTGACCGACAGAACACCGACCGACAGGTGGTTGACCTTCAGGAATACGCGAAGGTATCCAAGTTGAATTTGGTAGAAACGTTTGAGGAGCATGTAAGCGGAGCTAAGAAAAACCAAGACCGCCCGGTCCTGATGCAGGCGATAGACTTCTGCAAGGCCAACTCCATCGACATGCTTCTTTGTTCAGAACTCAGTCGAGTAGGCCGCTCTTCCTTCGAGGTATTGAGTACTGTCAAGGAGCTTATCGACAACAAGATTAACCTTTATCTCGAAAAGGAGAAGTTCACACTCCTTGATGATGATGGCAAACCAAGCATGCTCGCACCTATTATAATTAGTGTACTCTCGACCTGTGCCCAACTTGAAAGGGACAATATTCAATTTAGGCTTAACTCTGGGCGCAGGCTCTATGTAGAAAGAGGTGGGGTTCTTGGTCGTCCCAAGGGAACGGTAAAACCTCTCGAGCAGCGTAGGGAAGAGTATAAGGAGGTTATCTCTTACCTGCGGAAAGGTTATAGCCAAAGGATTGTATCTCGACTGTGCAACGTCAGCTTGACCACCGTCTCGCGTTGCGCGAGAGATTTCAGAGAGGAGCTTCGACAGTGAAGTTCCTTTTTTATGTTATACGTGTGAAGTGTTCAATCGATCTGAAGTGTTATGCCTACCTTTGCACCATATAAAAGTTTACGTGTATGAGAAAAGTTTTTTATAACAAGTTGCCTGAGACATCGGACTTTCAGAAAAAGGAAGAACAGGTGAAAACCTGTTGGGCTGTGTTTAGCCGGGATACTGATGGTTGTATCGATGTAGATGATTGGCACTTTGCCAAGTTGCAGAAGATTGCCAAAAATGTCGCTCCATTCAAGGAAGGCAACCTGATGGGTTGGAAGTTAAAAGATGGTACACTTGTCGTACCTGCATGGTTCGATACGATTGAACTGTGCAAGTACTTCCTGTATCTTCACCATGGGGATAGGTACACGACCGTTTCTCAGGGACAGCTCTGCCCCGGCAGAAGAGATGAGGACCGAGAGTACTACGTCGAGAACGGGCTGTTGGGGCTCCGCGACCCCAAGACGAATGAACATCTGACACTTGCTGCATACGATTACATCTATCAGTGGGGGGAAGATAGCGATGTCATATACACCGTTCGAGATGGTGTACCTCATTATTTCAATCACAAAGGCGAACCAATACTGACTGAGTGGCGGAAGTTTCCTGACGTGACAGATGATGATGAGCCGTACTTCCGAAGCGAGCGACAGCATATGCCGTACCTCATCCTGACGGAGCCCGTCCCCAAGCCTACGGACAATCAGTGCTGTTGGTCTTACAAACGATGGGTACGCCTTGACCGAATTCATAAGTCTGAGGTAAGAGACATAATGCATGAGCACTGCGAGATACAGCCTTTGGCTGACGATGCCTGTAAAGGCTTCTACTCACCCTATACCTACATCTACTCCGCTTATTGCGTACATTCTCGGGAGAACAATCCCATCCGTGATTGCTTTCGTCAACTATCTGAACTTGGTTGCTATATGAGTTCTTGGTCTTACCTCACCAAGATTTGGGTTCATCCAAATACAACAGTCCCCATGGATGAGCTGAGGAAGGTGTGGCGTGTTTTCGCCATACAGCGCGAGCATGTATTTCCCTTTGACCTGCGAAATATCGGCATTGGTTACGACGAGACCTTGGTGGAGAACGAGGTGAAGATGTTTCAAGTCATCTTCTACGCAGAAAGACCGCCACTCATGGAAGAATGCGATTATGAAGATGCACTCAGAAACGGCACCTTGGAGGATTTCAAAAAGGCACGTGTCGCCTTGGGGCAGCGGATGCGGAAGATACTGCAGGATGACCGCTACACCGTTGAGAAGAAGAATTGGATTTGGAAAGACCTATGGTGCATCCGACATATTCCGGGGAACGCAACATCTCAACTTTCTTGGGATGAAACGAAGAAGAAGTACGATTATCTGTTCCTTCATGGGTATTCCATGAAGGCAACTCTATGGAGCCTCTGCGCTGACATCTTTGATAAATTTGAGCCTTGTTCATGGTGGCCTGCTCAGGGTATGAGCTTCGAGGACTTGGAGTGGAGTTGCATCAAGGTTAATTGGCTGTTGGAACATGGAGCCGAAGTAAATTACATCTGTAAGAATGCGACTGCCCTCGACTATCTCGGCGGGGCACTTTACTACGCTCGCAAGCAGCCGAATGAGATACAAGACTTTTTAGAACGAATGTATGATATGATTGAGGAACATGGTGGCAAAGACATCTACACCATGTACGCGGAAGGGCGTGACCCGCTGACCGAACTTTACTGCAAGTTCTAACCAAAACCGCCTGTACTGTTCATCAGCGCAGGCGGTTTTGGTATTTTACTCATTTTTCATAGCTTCAGGAATGCTGATAAATACGTAAAAAGGAGGGATAATCCCTCCCTTTCCCGAAAGTCCTATATGGCAATAGAAAGCATGAATAATTCGTCAGAATTCTTTAAAATGTACTGCATTGCACACCCCGGTTTTGCGAAAGAGAGTGCGCAGTTTTGGAAGGAGCATAAGGATATGCCAAGGGAACTTGCATACAAGGAGTTCAAGCAGGCTTTTCCTGACTATAAGCGAGCCCGCCGAGCATACGACAAGAAGCACAGCCGAATTGCGAAGCAGCTAATGCTTGATGGCATGGCCTGCAAAGCCAAAGCGCTACCGTCAGAAGCACTGTTTGATTAGCTTCTCATTTTTCTTCAACTGAAGGAGGATGCGGTCAAGTTTGGCTTCATCCTCTTTTTGCATCTGTTCGTAAAACCACAAACATCCCGACATGAACGCCCTTCCAAGTATCCGAAGAATTTCGTAGTCCTGATAGGTGGTGTTCTTCAAATATTCAAGGGTAGCCTTGGCACACATCTCTTGGGTAATCATGGCCTATTTATATAATATATGTGTCCGACTGTCTCACTGTCCCACTTGATTTTTTGTGGGACAATTGAGACACTTGGGACATCTTATTGCCTTTTAAGCAGACGGTCAACCTTAGACTTGCTTAGGCCCAACTTTTGAGCGATTGCACGTATGGATAGACCTTGGGACGACAAAGCCTTTACTGCGACTATCTGTTTTTCCAAATCCTCGCGTGACTGTTTGCCGAGGTGCTCAATCTCGGCAGCATACCCCTGCTTAACAAACCTGAGATATGATACGTCCTTTTCTATGGAGCAGATGACAATATTATCGCTGCCATAGGTGAGTTCACCCGTCCTGACTTTGATTTGCTTTAAGTACTTGATACTCTCGTCACGGGCACTCTGCCCGATAGCGAATGCACTGTCTACAAAGTTGATGAGCTGCTTGCTACCCGCCAAGTCATTTTGCGTGATGGGTTTCCGCTGATTACGTTTGGGAGTATGCGCCAAGACTAAGATGGAAAGCCCATGCTTCCGCTTTAACTCTATTAGCTTGCCTATAAGGGCAAAAGCAGAACTGCCTTTGTCGTCACCTGCACAGAGCCATGAGAGATTGTCTATAACCACAGTCCTGCTCTTCGCTTGAAGGATAAGCTGTTCCAAGTTGTTTGTCACCCTCCCAAGGTCATCCATGCTGCTTGGCTTGGTATCGTCGGTTTTTACCCTCAGGAAGTTCTTTGGGAAGATGTACGTAGCCTTCGTCCCATCTACTGTGTAGCGGAGTTGAAACTGCTTGTCCGAAAGTTCGAAGTCGAAGTACACGACTTTCCTCCCATGCCTTGCAATATCATTGCAGATTTGGACTGCAAGGATTGACTTGCCGAGGTTGGTGTCGGCGAACAGACAGCACAGCTCGCCCTCGTACCAAAACTCATGCCAAAGCTTCTCAGGATTGGGGGTCTCGACTGCCTCCCGGACAGCCTGATTAGCTGTCTTCGCCACAAACATTCCACACTTGAGTTCCTCAGGTTCATTGACCTCAGGAACTGACTTGCTCACGCTGACTTGAGGTGAGCGACGAACGTTGTTCAAACAACGGTTCTTCATTTTGTTCTTCCTTTTTCCCATATTCTTCTGTGAACAGGCTATGTCTTCCTGTTCCTGCGTGCAAAAGTACGTTCCGCCCGCGAGACTAAAGAAAGGTTTACACATCGAATTTCGGGGTGTAAATTTATACCCAAGCCGTCGCCCGGAGGTATAAAGATTGCTGAAGGTCAGAGGATTACGGGGCGGGAGCCCACGGATAAGTTTTTTGCCGTCCTATCCAAGGAGTACCCCTTCTTTCTATATTTCGGCTTCAACCGATGTCAATAACCTTATGTTATTCAATCCGAGTGTTCATCTTCTTATTACGGTTCATACCACCAACTCCATTCCGTTTGTTGTCACACCCCGTAGCTCCTCCGAAATCAGCGGAAATCCTGTTTCAGTTGTCTCTCTCAGATGACAGGAATTCCATCCGACTGTTTCAGAAAGGACTGAAACTTTCGCAGCTGATACTGCATATCCACTGAAAAATTAGGATGCTTGATGAATAAAAGATGAAGTTTCGGGCTTAATACTGTCGAGGATTGGCTCTAACACAAAGATTTACTCTAATCTTTTCAACCAACCATCCAACAACCCACGCACCATACCATATTATAAGTCTGTCACCATAAACAGCATAAAATGAGAGCGGAGACATCGTTCCCTGTAGATTTGAATATTTTCAAAGAAAACTATGTAATTCCCAATATTTCTCCGCATATATTTTCAGTTTTAGAAGGCGTTTTTTTGACTAAAACATGACATTTGTAAAAACCAACAAAAAACTGCACTTTTTCAAAGCGTCACTGTAAAAATCAACTTTTTCAAGTCATCAACCTGTAAAAGATGTTAAATTCCCGCACTTTTAAGGCATTTCTCTAAACTGAGATTTTCTACACGACTAACACCTTAAAAACAAAATAACCAATTTTGATTATGAAAACAAGAGATGAAAACGGAGTTAAAGACCACATGGCAGAGATGTTTAAGTTTGCCATTGTTAGGCACATTGACAAGCTCAATCAGAAAAGGAAGTCTTTTACACAGGAGTACGGGTTAGATGAAAGCAACGGTCTATATCTTGACAATTACGTTGAGTTTGTTTATACCAAGGTTAATTCTATGGTCAGTCAGTATGAAGAAAACAAGGATTCTGAAACCGTAGAAGAAAAGGGTTTAACAATCAGGTGGACAAGAGATGCAAGTTGCCAAAGCTTTCCATTCTTGAAAGGGCGGGAAGGTAAAGAGCAACGTTGGAAGAGTTTAACAGAAAGCCTTTTCAAAAACAGGATTTTCGAGAAAGTGATGTCTGCCAATCCAAACGCGCACCGAGCTACCGAATATGCTCTTACATCTGAGTTTATGGAAACATTTATTGAGACTGCTATACGGAAAAAGAAGTTGCTCAACAGAAGAGATGTCATCAAACTCATTAAGCGTAATGATATAGATGCAGAGTTGCTCCATGACGTGGTGTCCACCGGGAACGAGAACGACAATGACATGAGTAAAGAGGAAAGGAAAATGTATGAATTCATGCTTCACTTGGCTTTCATCAACGATATGAGGATGCACAAGATTGTTTGGATGGAGTTCCTGTATGTGTTCATCGCACTTCGGGATTTCGTTTTCAAGAATAAGTATATTGTAGAGCACGGCCCCAACAAACGTATATACACTCCATTCTCTGCGCTCGACAAAGGAGCCCGCTCACTCTTTGGCCTACAAGATACAGGCATTAAGGAGTTACGATGGATTGACGGAGTATCCACCTATCCTTCACTGTTGGCAAGGCTTTTGATGCTATACTATCCCAACAGTACGTCTTGTAAGAAGTTCCTTGCTATCACAACAGACCGAAGGCAAGATTTCTACAGTACTCTTGTCAGACTTGCAAAAGAACAAGGGCTGAAAAAGAAGATTGGCGGCTCTACTAACTCTCTCGCAAGTCAGGACTACACCCGCAAGGAGATGAAGACGATGTTCATGAAGTACTTATTCGGCATGAGAGGCGAGAAGGCGTTGAACCACATATTCGCCACCGAATTCAAGACAGTTCATATGTTCGTGCAACGGTTCAGGTTCTGTCGCAAAGTCGGCCATGCACAGATTGAGACAAACGCACAAAGACTTGCAGAGTTCTTAGATAGGAAGAACATCCTAAGCATGCACTTCCCCGAGGTCAAGTCTCTTCTTGATAAGTACGTCACAACCTTTAATGACGAAGGGGAGGAAAGGCAACTCATTGCTGATGAGGACTACGATGGTAAGGAAGAACGGCATCCTCATGCCCTGTCCTACATGCTTGAGCACCTCGAAACCAACCTGTTCAAGGATGTCCTCAGACGTGACACCACGGGTAAAGTATTTATGCTCCATGATTCCCTCGGATTTCCTAAAGGTAAGGAGAGAATATACTATCAGATGCTCTGTGAAAGTGCTGACAGATTGAAATGGAAAGGTTTCCTCGTCCATCTCGAGTATTGGGACCGAGCAGAACATGAGATGGTTACTGACCCAAACAAAAGCAGGTGGCCCAGAGAATTAAACCTAAAGCAAGTGAAGTACAATCAGCGACACTATCAAAATAGCAAAGCTTTTCGCAGCGGCAAGAATTCCATGAGATGAAAACTGCCATAAGTATCGCCCCGGTAAACAGAAAAATGTTCACCGGGGCGAAGTTCTTTGTAAGAGCCAATCCTTTCGCATATAGGGCATCATATCTGCATGTCTTCGTGTATATTTTCTTTTTACAATTGACATCTTTATACCTTCAAAACAAGTATAAAGATTGTTGAAAATAAAAAAGTTACAAAGAGAAAAAGAATGCTATACTTTTGAGAGTATATTGGCCAATTCGTCATGGAATTCCTCATTTATGAGCCCACTAAGGTCACCATGGGGTCTCATGTCGGGTTGCCCGAACTCACGTCTCACGTTATCAAAATCAAATATATCTTTGATGCATTTAACTGAAATCGGCGGTCTTCTATATCCCATTTGTTGCAACAAGTCGAGAAGAGACTTCTTGCTTCCATACTTGCTAAGGGATGCTCTTTTTGCCCATTTGACTTTTTCGTCGTTTGTTTTGAGATTGCCATAGCCAAAGGGGTACAAGAACACATCCAAAGATGTTTTCTCACCAATGAAACCTCCCTTTTGCAGTTCGTCATAGAGGTGCGTCAGCCTGATAGCGTTCCACTGCGGATTAAACGGCAACCTCATCGTCTTGTTTGCAGCCTTCATTGGCTGTGCTTTAATTGCCACCTTGCCTTTGAGAGCAGCCAATTCTGCCCGTGCAGCATCCCTTTCTTTAGTAAGTCTCTCAAGCTCTCCAAGGTATTTTTCTTGGAACGACCCAATCTGCCGATGTAACTCCTGTACCTGCTTTTTGAAGATGTCCACGATTTGCATGCAGTTCGCTGTGGACATGGCATCAGTGGAGACAGTTTCAAAATGAGATATTCCTTGCTCTGATTGGGCATCTGTATATTGCAAGTAACTCCCAAACGCTATAATGTCAGTGCCGTTGGGGGAGGTGTAATCTTCCTGTTCCAATACTCGCTCCATTGTTTCGAAATCGAGCGGGAGCGCATATGCGACGCTGACACCTTTATCCCACAGTTTCGCAAACCTGTTAATGATGTACGGTGTTTTACGTTTGCCCGAAATAGAAACATCGATAGGAAACAGTTCGTCCAACTTAATATAATATCTCGACTTGTCAGAGTAGTATGCGAACTCCTGACCTTGCTTGAAGGCGTTGATAAGCATTGGTTGCCAATCATACAAGTCATGGGTATCAGTTTCTAACGGCACGTAGATGTATTGTGGCAAATAGTCGTGTCTCGAGCGATTATATTGTATACTCAAAAGCTTGTTTAAAGCCTCATCCTCTACAAGGGTGAGAGCTTTGATAGTTCTCCTGTTTTCATCGACCTCGAAGGTCCCCAATACATTCTCAATTATCATACACGATGCCGTTTGTATTCTGCAAAATTACGGATTTTTCGTGATACACCTCGAAAAAAAACAAAAAATTATAAATATTTGGCAAAATCTCGGCTATTCTTACACCACGATGCCTGTCAGAACCATTAGAGCCTTCCACCCCGGGGCGACACCTGCGACCACGTCGCCTAATAGGATTATGGTATTTGAGGACGGCATCTGCGCAGGCAACGCAAACTCATTACCCTCGGGCATCCAACCCATCAAGGGGGTGATTACCTTCACCGACCCGGAAGTCAAGTCTCTTAGTGTGAGTACATGGGGCGGTACGGTCAATTTGCAAGGCGTCCGTGGCTATCTCAACGAGGTCACACCCGAGCAAGCCCGATTTGCATCAGACACAACTAACCCTTTCCAAGGCAACACTTCCATCACAGCCTTCCCGGAATTTCAATTCTTCACGGGTATGACCATCCTTGGGAACTATCGCAATAGTCAATATCTTAGTTTTCAAGGCTGTAGCAGCCTCAACGAAATCATCTTACCTTCTTCCGTAATCTTCATCGGTAAGAGGGCATTCGAGGGGACCGACATCACTTCAATTGGCCTCAAAAATGTGAGATATATCGATAGTCAGGCTTTCAAAGCCTGCCCAAAATTGAAGTCTATCGTTATCCCTGACCAAGTCACGACGATGGGTAACTATACATTCAGGGAATGCTCATCCTTAGAAAAAATAGTCCTCGGCAAAGGAGTAAGCAACATCGGAAACTACGTCTTTTGTACGTGCCTAAATCTCAAAGAGGTCATCATAAACTCAACTACCATCACATCTATTGGGAACTACGCTTTCCGTGAATGTCAGAGCCTCGAAGAGCTCACCATACCTGACAGTGTTACGAGTATCGGAGAAGGAACATTCAGTTACCTCAAACGCCCTTGCGGGCTGAAGTCATTTACCATACCGAAATCGGTTACATCCATTGGCAAAAACTGTTTCGTCACGGGAAGCCGGGCTTTGGAGTGGGTCAAATGCTTGGCGACTACTCCTCCTGCTATCGGCGATAATGCTTTCGACACGGAGGCGGACTTTCCCATCTACGTTCCGAGTGGAGCGTTGGACACATACAAGGCTCGTCAAGGATGGTCGGATTATCAGCACAGGCTCCTTCCTCTTGATGACGGGACTTGAATTGAATAGTCCGTTTTCTTAAGTTCTACCTGTGAAGTGCTCCTGTTTGGAGCCACCTCAGGTCGAGATTAATCTCAGCTTAATGTCTGTTTGTCTTCTTTGCCATATAATCGAGGACTTCACTCTTCCGAAACAGATATACACGCTTGAACTTGCGGTATGGAAAGCCACGCTGTCCCACAAGCCTAAAGGCTGTTGCATAACATACGCCTAAAAAATCAGCCAACGCATGGATGCCCTTGATTATATCATCAACTCCATCTGCTTTAGGCTCGGCTGTAAAGCCCAACCTGTTCAATACTTCGACCACCTTGTTTTCAATCAGACTATCAAGCATTAAGTCGAACGAATTCTTTGTCATTTAATATATTCTCCTATACTGTAATTTCTAAGGTTATAGGATGCAAACTATAACAGAGTTTACCAATTTAACTATTCTTATCTCTATTAGTCATAAACACCTATTAAATGACAAATACAGCCAAAAAGATGGCGATATCGCACACAAACTAAAGATTTACAATAAATTAACGTTTTAAGCGGAATTCATAATGCTTAAGAAAGGGGGCTTTCACGGAATTCTGTTCTTACTTTTGTTACTACAAAAAGAAAAACCTCTGTAAACCGTTGATTTACAGAGGTTTCCAAAAATATTGGCGGAGAGAGAGGGATTCGAACCCCCGGTACCTCTCGGTACGGTAGTTTTCAAGACTACTGTAATCGACCACTCTACCATCTCTCCAGTGCTTCGATTTCTTGAAAGCGGGTGCAAAGGTACGAATTTTCCATTGAACATTGAAAATTGAACATTGAAAATTTAAGCACATTAGCATTTTTTAACCATAAATTCCTAAAATAATGGTCAATGGTCAATGGTTAATGTTCAATTTCTTTGTACCTTTGCACCGTGATTTACCCGAACAACTTCGAACAAAAGATTGGATTCGACGAGATACGCGAGCTGTTGAAGGCACATTGCCTGAGCACGCTGGGCAAGGAAAAGGTGGACGAGATCGCCTTCTCCACGGATGCCGGCGTGGTGAACGAATGGCTCTCACAGATACGCGAGTTCCGCCGTCTGCAGGAGGAGAAAGACGACTTCCCCATGCAGTATTTCTTCGACGTGCGTGAGAGCATCAAGCGCATCCGCCTGGAAAACACCCATCTGGAGGAAAACGAGGTGTGGGACCTGAGACGGTCGCTCGAGACCATCGCCAACATCGTAAAATATCTCAATCGGACAGATCTGACAGGGGACAGGTACCTGTCATCACAAAACAATGCAGAAGGACATGACAGGTACCTGTCCCCTGTCAGGTACCTGTCATCACAAGACAACGCAGAAGGCCATGACAGGAACCTGTCCCCTGTCAGATACCCTGCCCTGCACCGGCTGACGGAAGATGTGAAGACCTTTCCCGCCACGATCCGACGCATCGACTCCATCCTCGACAAGTTCGGAAAGATCAAGGACTCTGCCTCGATGACACTGGCCGGCATCCGCCACGACCTCTCGAAGATGGAGGGCTCGATATCACGCACCCTGTACACTATACTGCATGCTGCCCAGAAGGACGGACTGGTGGACAAGGATGTGACGCCTGCCGTTCGCGACGGCCGTCTGGTGATACCCGTTTCGCCCACGGTGAAGCGCAGGATCAACGGTATCGTGCATGATGAGTCGGCCACGGGAAAGACCGTGTTCATAGAGCCCGCCGAGGTGGTGGAGGCCAACAACAAGGTGCGCGAGCTGGAGGCTGCCGAGCGCCGTGAGATCATCCGCATCCTCACCGTGTTCAGCGACGAACTCAGACCCCACGTGACCGATATCCTCGACTCCTACGAGTTCCTGGCACAGATAGACCTGATCTACGCCAAGACCGAGCTGGCCAAGCTGACGAAGGCCTTCGAGCCCGAAGTGAAGGCCGTGCCCCATCTGGACTGGATCAGGGCCATCCATCCCCTGCTGCAACTGTCATTGGAGAAGCAAGGGAAAAAGGCCATACCCCTCGACATCATCCTCACCCAGGAGAAAAGGCTGCTGATCATCAGCGGTCCGAATGCGGGCGGAAAGTCGGTGTGCCTGAAGACGGTGGGGCTGCTGCAGTATATGCTGCAATGCGGCCTGGCCATCCCCATCGGCGACCGCTCGACCACGGGCATGTTCGACAACATCATGATCGACATCGGCGATGAGCAGAGCATAGAGAACGACCTCTCGACCTATTCCTCGCACCTGCTGAACATGAAGAACATGATGAAGCAGGCCAATGCTCGTACCTTATTATTAATAGACGAGTTCGGAGGCGGTACGGAGCCCACCATCGGCGGAGCCATCGCAGAGGCCGTGCTGAAGCAGTTGTGGATGAAGAAGACCTTCGGCGTGATCACCACCCACTATCAGAACCTGAAGCACTTTGCAGAGGATCACGAGGGAGTGGTAAACGGAGCGATGCTCTACGACCGGGGTCAGATGCAGGCCCTGTTCCAGCTGTCAATAGGTCAGCCCGGCTCGAGCTTCGCCATCGAGATAGCACGCAAGACAGGACTGCCCGAGGAGGTGATCAAGGACGCCTCGGACATCGTGGGCTCGGAGTATATCCAGAGCGACAAGTATCTGCAGGACATCGTGCGCGACAAGCGTTACTGGGAGGGCAAGCGACAGACCATCCACCAGCACGAGAAATCGCTGGAACACAAGATCACCCGTTATGAGGACGAGCTCTCGGAGATAGAGCGCCAGCGCAAGGAGATACTCCGCAAGGCCAAGGAAGAGGCCGAGGAACTGCTGCGCGAGAGCAACAAGAAGATAGAGAACGTGATACGCGAGATACGTGAGGCCCAGGCCGAGAAGGAACGCACCCGGCTGGCCCGCGAGGAGCTGAACGCTTTTAAGGAAGAGCTCGACACCATCGACACCCGTGCCAACGACGAGATGATCGAGAAGAAGATACGCCAGCTGCAGGAGCGCAAGGAGCGCAGGGAGAAAAGAAAGCAGGAGAAGGCCGAGAAGGCCAATTCCAGCCAGGCCAGCCAATCTAGCCAATCTAGCCAGGCCAGGGAAACCAGAGAGGCGCCGATCGCAGTGGGCGATACGGTGAGGATCAAGGGCCTGACGAGTGTGGGCACTGTGGAGAGCATCGACGGCAAGATGGCCACGGTGGTCTTCGGCGGTATGAAGACCAAGATGCGAGCCGAGCGGCTGGAGCATGCGGAGATGCCCAAGCAGCAGGCCACGAAACAGGAGGAGAGGAATGCCTCGATCGCAGGGGCCTACGGCAATGCCTCGAAAGACACCCGCGACGTGATTGACAACCGTAAACTGAACTTCAAACAAGATATCGACGTGCGTGGCATGCGTGGCGACGAAGCCATCAATGCCATCACTTATTATATCGACGATGCCATCCTCGTGGGCGTATCGAGGGTGAGAATTCTTCATGGCACGGGTAGTGGTATCCTGCGCCAATTGATACGCCAATACCTGGCCACAATACCTAATGTTTCGCACTTCCGCGACGAGCATGTGCAGTTCGGCGGAGCAGGCATTACGGTGGTGGATCTGGACTGAAAAACATGCCTTTTGAGGCACGAAAATGGATTGTTGTGCGCACACAATAATCTTAAAAAATCTAAAAAAACTTGTCTAACTCGCTGATTATCTTTAACTTTGCATCCGAAAACGACGTGAAGTCGGGCATTTTGAAGAAGAAAATCTAAAGGATAACGCGGTATTATCTCGTGACGAGACTGCCGCCTAAAGTATAGAGATATGATTCATTTTATTAAGAAAGTAAGTGTGAGCCTGATGACCTTGACCATTGCACTGACGGCCTCAGCTGGAGGCAATAATGCTAAGAGTACTACAAAAACATCAGGCGTCGACTGGAATCCAGTAATGGATGCGATTATTCAAGTAGAAAGCGAAGGAAATCCCAATGCCGTGAGCGGAAACTCAGTAGGTGCTATGCAGATTACTCCGATTCTTGTGAAGGATTGCAATGACATTCTGAAAAAGCAGAAGAGTAAGAAGCGCTACACCATGGCCGATCGCTACAGCGTAGCTAAATCGAAGGAGATGTTCCTTATTATCCAGAAGTACTACAACCCCGAGAACGACATCGAGAAAGCAATCCGATTGTGGAACGGAGGTATCAAGTACACGACAAGAGCCACCAACCGCTATTACAAGAAGGTGCTCGCCCGTATGAAATAAGGATACATAACACTTCGCGATCGTTTGGAAAACGAAACTATTTGCAAGACTGATAATCCGATTGTCAAGGATAAAACCTGACGATCGGATATTTTATTTTGTATCGGACGACTTGTATGCATACGAAAAAATGCAAGCCTTTCAGCCTGCATTCTCTCTCTGAGTTGCGGAGGCAGGATTCGAACGTGCGACCTCCAGGTTATGAGCCTGGCGAGCTACCAACTGCTCCACTCCGCGATGTTGATTTTTCGAAATCGGCTGCAAAGGTACTACTTTTTTTCGAAATACCAAAAAAATTATGCCACTTTTTTGAAAAAACGCATTTTTCTGCACATTTCCTTGTGATTTTCTTGCGTATTTAAAAGGAAAATCGTAATTTTGCACACAGAATGAATGTGTGCAATTTTGCATAAACCAAGGAGGAAGCAGTTATGTCAATATCAAAGACCAAACAAAGACTCGTAGACGTGGCCCGTCAGCTGTTTGCCAAAAACGGACTGGAGAACACCACGATGAACGACATTGCCACCCAGTCGGGTAAGGGCAGACGCACGCTCTACACCTATTTCAAATCGAAGGAAGAGATCTATTATGCCGTCATCGAAGGCGAGTTGGAACGCCTGAGCGACAAGCTCGATGAGGTGGCCGCACGCAAGATCCGTCCTCAGGACAAAATCATCGAACTGATCTACACCCATCTGAGTATGATCCGTGAGACAGTGGTCAGAAACGGAAACCTCCGTGCAGAGTTCTTCCGCAACATCTGGATGGTAGAAAAAGTACGTAAACGTTTCGACGACGCGGAGATCGAATTGTTCCGCAAGGTCTATAACGAGGGTAAGGAAGACGGCGAGTTTGATATTGACAATATCGACCTGGTGGCCGACATCACCCACTATTGTATCAAGGGCCTCGAGGTGCCTTACATCTATGGCCGTATCGCCCACGGCATGAAGGAAGAGGATACCAAGCCGCAGGTGGCGAAAGTGGTATATGGTGCCCTGGGAAAGATACAGAGGAAGTGAAAAGTGAAAAGTGAATAGTATTAACACATTATATTAAAAGTATTATGGGATTATTAGAAGGTAAGACAGCCCTGATTACAGGTGCTGCACGCGGTATCGGAAAAGCTATCGCACTGAAGTTCGCCGAAGAAGGCGCCAACATTGCATTCACCGACCTCGAAGTGAATCTTGAGACAGAGAATGAAATCGCCGCCAAGGGCGTGAAGGCCAAGAGCTATGCCTCGAATGCAGCCGACTTCGCCCAGACCGAGGAAGTGGTAAAAGCCGTGAAGGAAGAGTTCGGAAGCATCGATATCCTGGTGAACAATGCCGGTATCACAAAGGACGGCCTGATGCTGCGTATGACAGAGCAGCAGTGGGATGCCGTCATCGCCGTCAACCTGAAGTCGGCATTCAATTTCATCCATGCCTGCGTGCCTGTGATGATGCGTCAGCGTGGCGGTTCTATCATCAATATGGCCTCAGTGGTAGGTGTTCATGGTAATGCCGGCCAGGCTAACTATGCAGCCTCGAAAGCCGGTCTGATTGCACTGGCCAAGTCAATCGGTCAGGAGATGGGTCCGAAGGGTATCCGTGCCAATGCCATCGCCCCCGGTTTCATCGAGACAGCTATGACAGCAGCCCTTCCCGATGAGGTTCGCGAGCAGTGGAAGCAGAAGATACCTCTCCGCCGTGGTGGTCAGGTGGAAGACATCGCCAATGTTGCCACCTTCCTTGCATCAGACATGTCGAGCTATGTGAGCGGACAGGTGATCCAGGTGGATGGCGGAATGAACATGTAGTTCAGTGACCATTGACCATTGAACATTGAACATTGACCATTATGGAAGTCATCTACGAGGACAACCATATCATCATCGTTAACAAAAAGAGCGGGGAGATCGTACAGGGCGACAAGACTGGCGATCGCCCCCTTTCTGATATTGTCAAGGACTATATCAAAGAGAAATATGCCAAGCCCGGGGCCGTCTTCCTGGGTGTGGTGCATCGGCTGGACAGGCCCGTATCGGGGTTGGTGGTGTTCGCACGTACCTCGAAGGCACTGAGCAGGCTGAACAAGATGTTTGCCGAAGGAGAGGTGCATAAGACGTATTGGGCGATAGTGAGAAGTGAAAAATTTGCTGCCGCCACACAAGACTGGCAGACTCTGGAGCATTGGCTGGTGAGGAATGAGAAGCAGAACAAATCGTATGCTTACGATCAGGAGAAGCCAAACGCCAAAAAGGCCATCCTGAAATACCGTGTGCTCAGCCAAAGCGATAACTATTCCTTGCTCGAAGTGAACCTCATGACAGGCAGGCACCATCAGATCCGTTGTCAGCTGGCTGCGATGGGTTGTCCTATCAAGGGTGACCTGAAATACGGTGCCCCACGAAGCAATCCCGATGGCAGCATCTCACTGCTGTCGCGACGGGTGGAGTTCGTGCATCCTGTATCCAAGGAGACGATTATCGCCGAGGCTCCCCTACCCGACGACAACCTCTGGCGGGCCTTGGACGAAGGAAGATGTAAGATGTAAGATGTAAGATGGATGATGTAAGATGTAAGATGTAAGATGTAAGATGTAAGATGGATGATGTAAGATGTAAGATGGATGATGTAAGATGTAAGAAGTGAAGAAAGTGCTGAAGTGGATGGCGATAGCGGTTTTGACGCCCATTCTGCTGTTTTTCATACTAGCCGCACTACTCTACCTGCCACCCGTTCAGAACTGGGCGGTGAAGAAAGTAGCGGCCATAGCTTCAGACAAGACAGGCATGGAGATCACCGTGGGACACGTCAATCTGGAATGGCCCTTCGACCTCGGCATCGACGATTTCCGCATGCTGCATCCGAACGACTCACTCAAGAACGTCACAGACACCATTGCCGACATCGGCCACCTGACAGCCAACATCCAGCTACGGCCATTGCTGAATAAGCATGTGGTCATCGACGAACTCTCAATGCGGGAGACCAAGCTCAACACCAACGGATTCATCAGCGACCTGCGTATCAAGGGGCAGATGAAGGAACTCTGTCTGTCGTCGAAGGGTATCGACCTGGACAAGGAGACGGTGGAAGTGAACGGTGCCCGGCTGGTCAAAGCAGACCTCGACATTCAGTTGTCGGACACAGCCGCAGTGGATACCACCACCTCAGACAACAAATGGATCATCAATGCCGACAGCCTCAGCATCCATCAGAGCCGTGTGGCCATTCACCTGCCAGGTGACACCCTCCACATCGACGCTTATATGGGACATGCCGTCGCCAAGGAAGCCGACATCGACCTCGGAAAGAGCATCTACAAGGTGAGCAGCCTCAGATGGGACGACGGAAAGCTGAATTATGACAACCGTTTTGAGCCCAGTGCACCAGGCTTTGACGCCAACCATATCGCCCTCTCATACATCTACCTCGGCATCGACTCCATCAGCTACACACCGCAAGGCACCTCATTCTACGTCCACAAAACGAGTTTCAAGGAGAAATGTGGCATAGAAATCGCCAAGCTGGAAGGTGGCATAAAATTCGATTCTGCCTTCAACAAGGTGCAGATACCCGCCCTCAGCCTCAGGACGCCCGATTCGGACATCTATACCGAGGTGGATATGGACTTCAACGCCTTTGACGAACGGAATCCTGGCAAGATGAGGGTACGGCTGAATACACAGCTGGGCAAGCAAGACCTGATGAAGTTGCTAGGCGATATGCCGACATCGTTTATCCGCAGATATCCGAACCATCCCATAGCCATCAAGGGTTCGCTGAACGGCAATATGCAACAGCTGGAATTCACAGGGCTTGACATCAATCTGCCCACAGCCTTCCATCTCTCAGCCAACGGTACAGTAGGACACCTGACAGATATGTCAAAGTTGCAGGCCGATCTGAAGATGAGTGCAAAGACACAGGATATCGGCTTTGTCACAACCCTGCTCGACCCCAAGACGATGAAAGACTACCGCATCCCCAACGGCATCACCCTCGACGGTACGCTGAAAGCCAACGGTCCACGATACACTGCCGACCTCATCGCCCGAGAAGGTCAGGGAACGGTGAAACTGAAGGGCAATGCCACCATTCCGCAGAATGCCAAGGGAGAAATGATGGCCTGCCAGATAAGCTACGACGCAGACATCGGCATCAAGAACCTGAACCTGCATCACTTCATGCCGAAGGACTCCCTCTACAACCTGTCTGCTGATATCTCCGCCAAGGGTTATGGCACGGATATCCTCTCCAAGAATACACGTCTGACTGCCGACGCCACCCTCCAACAACTGCAATACGGCAGCTGGAACCTGAACAATATGACTGCAAAGGCCACTATCAGCAACGGACGTACCCATGCCACCATCACGGGTAATAATGCCCTCTTCATTGGCGACATCACCGCAGATATGCTGCTGGCACCTGCCCTCTCCAAAGATCATACCATTGAGGCCCAGCTCTGTGCCGACCTCTCCAAGGCCGACCTTTTCCAGATGCGCATGACGGACAAGCCCCTTACCATTGGAATGATCGGTGATCTGAGTATCAAATCCAACCTGAAGGATACTCACTATATCAGTGGTCTGATTGACAATATCAGCATCAAGGACGAGAAGAACACCTACAATCCCACGAAGGTAGGGCTGTTGCTGAAGACCAATCGCGACACCACCTATGCCAGGATGCAGAGCGGTGACTTCATCGTGAAGCTCGATGCCCAAGGCAACTACGAACGGGTATTGAAACAGCTGACCACCATCACCGACTCCGTGTTCTCCCAATTCGAAGACAAGGTGATTGACCAGCCCGCCATCAAACGCCTGCTGCCCACGATGAAACTCCATGTGGAGAGCAAACGCGACAACCCCATTGCCAATCTGCTGAAGACGCAGGAGATAGACTTCAAGGATCTTCTGATTGATCTGAACTTGTCGCCAGAGACAGGCATCAACGGTTCAGCCCACCTCTATTCGCTGAACTATGACAGCACCCGCATAGACACCATCCATCTGAACCTGACACAGAAGGGTGACCGCCTCACCTATCAGGGACAAGTGCGCAACAACCGCAGGAACCCGCAGTTCGTGTTCAATGCCCTCATCGACGGCCATGTACATGAGCACGGTGCCCTGGCAGGATTACGCTACTATGACAAGGATGGTAAAATGGGCGTCAGAATCGGTGCCACCGCAGAAATGGAAGATGGCGGTATCCGTTTCAAACTGATGCCTGACCGTCCGACGGTGGGTTACAAGGAATTCAACCTGAACAAGGACAACTTCATCTTCCTGGGTAACAACAAGAAGATACAAGCCAAGGTAGACCTCATTTCCGACGATAGGACCGGTCTGAAGCTCTATACAGAGAACCAGGACTCCACAATGCTGCAGGATCTGACCCTATCGTGCAATCGTATCGATCTGGGTGAAATCACCTCCGTGATACCCTATCTGCCGAAGATCACCGGCAAGCTCAATGGCGACTACCATATCCTGCAAGACCAAAACGAGAAATTCTCCGTGGTCTCTGATATGGCCGTACAGGACATGACCTATGAGGGAGCCCCCATCGGCAATATCAGCACCGAGCTGGTATATCTGATGAAGGAGGATGACACCCATGCCATCGAGGCCCACCTCATGCTCAACGATGAGGAGTTCGGCACCTTGAGCGGGAACTATCAGAACAAGGACGAGGGACAGATTGATGCCACATTCAACATGACCCGCTTCCCACTGTCGCTCGTCAACGGATTCATCGAAGATCAGATTGTGGGTCTTGAGGGTTTTGCAGAAGGTGAACTCGCCATCAAGGGTACCCTGAAACATCCGAAGGTCGATGGTGAGCTGTATGTGGAGGAAGCCTATCTGGTAAGTCTGCCCTACGGCATCCGCATGCGTTTTGACAACGACCCCGTGCGTGTCATCGATTCCCGTCTGCTGCTCGAGAACTTCGGACTTTACGCCTACAACGACGAGCCTATCAACATGATGGGAAATATCGATTTCTCCGATATGGACCGTATCACGATGGATATGCGAATGCGAGCCCGTAACCTGCTGCTGATCAACTCGAAACAGGAGGCCAAGAGCATCGCCTTCGGTAAGGCCTATGTGAATTTCGTGGCACGCATGCAGGGACCGTTGGAACAGTTGGATATGCGAGGCCGGCTCGATGTACTCAGTTCCACAGACATGACCTACATGCTCCTCGACTCGCCCCTCTCCACAGACAACCGTCTTGATGAGCTGGTGAAGTTCACCGATTTCAGCGACTCCACCCAGACCATTGTCGTCAAGCCAGTACCCACAGGACTTAACGCCGATCTTACCATCTCCGTGGCACAAGGAGCGCATATTGTCTGCGACCTCAATGTCGAACAGACCAACTACATCGATCTCATAGGCAGTGGTGACCTCCGTATGAAATACAACCATGAAGGCATCAACCTCACAGGCCGCTACACCCTGAGCAGAGGTGAGATGAAATATTCGTTGCCTGTGATTCCGCTGAAGACCTTTACCATCAAGGACGGCAGTTATGTAGAGTTTACAGGCGATGCTATGGACCCCAAACTGAACATCACGGCCACAGAACACCTCAAAGCTTCCGTCGGCGGTGAGGGGAATCCGCGTGTGGTGGCCTTCGAGTGTGGTGTCATCATCACCCAGACGCTCAATAATATGGGAGTGCAGTTCATCATCGAGGCACCTGAGGATAATATCATCAATGGCGACCTTAACAGCATGGGTGCCGAAGAACGCTCAAAGGTGGCAGTGGCCATGCTCACCACAGGCATGTATCTGGCCGACTCCAACACCAGCGGTTTCTCGATGAATGCTGCCCTCAGTTCGTTCCTCCAGAGCGAGATCAACAACATCGCCGGTTCTGCCCTGAAAACCCTCGACCTCAGCGTAGGCATCGACAATACCACTGATGCCACAGGCTCCATGCAGACCGACTACTCCTTCAAGTTCGCCAAGCGATTCCTCAATAACCGATTGAAGATTGAGATCGGTGGTGTAGTCTCCTCAGGCGCCAACAGTCCTCAGGGTCAAAAGCAGTCGTTCTTCGACAATGTCTCGATGGAGTATCGCATGAACCAGAGCGGTACGATGAATGCCAAGCTCTTCTATCAGCAGAATGTCTACGACTGGCTCGACGGCTATACCAATATGTATGGCGGTGGTTTTTTGTGGCGACGTAAACTCAGTAACTTCTGGGACATCTTCCAGTTCTGGAAGAAAGAAGAGCAGCCCATGCGGAGAATCACCACACCGCTGCAGCCAGGACAGACATGGCGTCGCGACAGTACGACAACCGACAGTATAAAGGTAAATCGAAATGAAAATGAGAGAAGATAGAAAAAGATACAGGAAGCTAAAAGAAGATTGCAGGCAAATCTCAAGTCTTTTAAACCTGGCGATGGCAAAAGTATTGTCATCCATCTCCCTCTATCTTCTTTTGTCTTCCTCTTTTTTCCTCTCTTCCTGTTCGCTCACGAAGAACATCCCTGAAGACGACCAGCTATTCAGGGGTCTGAAAGAGATTGTCTATATCGATGAGGAAGACAGCAGCCTACCTGAGAACAAGGCCCTCGAAGACCAGAAGGAAACGATGAAGGAAGAAATAGAAGCCGCTCTCGCCACCATTCCAAATGGCTCGCTCTTCTTCAGCAGCTATTACGCTGCACCCTGGTCGTGGCGTCTCTGGGTCTATAACACTTTCGGTTCGAAAGAATCCAAGTTCGCCAAATGGATGACTAAATCGTTTGGTAAGGCCCCCGTACTGATGAGCCAGGTGAATCCGGCCCTGCGTGCCTCTGTGGCCACATCGGTACTACGCAACAACGGCTATTTCCGTGGTGAGGTTACCTATGAGCCCGTACCACTGAAGAATCCCAAGAAGAGCAAGCTCCGTTATACGGTCAGACTCGACTCGCTCTTTACTGTCGACTCTCTGGCATATACCGGTTTTACCGACTCGCTACAACAGCTCATCGACTCCACCCGTGAGGAAACACTCATCCCTAAAGGCAGTCCCTTCAGCGTATCTGCCCTCGACAGCGAGCGCAGTCGCATCAGCACTCTCTTCCGCAACAACGGCTATTATTATTTCACCCCAAACTACACCACCTATTTCGCTGACACCATTGCCGTACCCAACAAGACCCAACTCCGATTGCAGATGGTTGACGGACTCTCTGAGGAAACGCTGAAGAAGTGGTATATCGGCCATATCGACGTGCAATTCCGCAAGACAGCCCGTGAGACGCTCAACGACTCCATCCAGCGTCGGCATCTTACCATCCATTATAATGGCAAGAGCTCACCCATCAGTCCGCGTACCATTCTGAAAGACCTCGCCCTTCGTCCACGCCAGCCGTTCAGTCTGGAAAACTACCAGAAGAGTGTCAGCAAGATCAATGCCACAGGCGTGTTCAGCTCCACCGATTTCCTCTTTACTCCTCGCACGGGTACAGACTCCCTCGATCTCACGCTCAATTGCGTATTCGACAAACCCTACGACTTCTATTTCGGCATGGATGTCATCGGCCGCACCATTGGCCGCTGGGGTCCTCAGGTAAAGATCGGTTTCACCAAGCGCAACGCCTTCAAGGGAGGCGAGAAACTCGACATCAGCCTGCATGGCTCCAACGAGTGGCAGAATGGAGCCGGTTCAGAAATGAACACCTTCCAATATGGTGCCGAGGCCTCCCTCGAGTTCCCGCGCATCATCGCTCCTTTCTACAACAGCGACCGTATCCGCAGGGATAAGGACGGGCGACCCAGACCCCGCCGTTTCTATGCAGCACCCACCACGTATGCCAAAGTTTCAACAGATGTCATACGTCGCCCAGACTATTATAAGATGCACATCGTCTCAGGCGAATGGACCTATCGTTGGCAGACCTCAGCAAACAGCCGCCATGAGTTCTCGCCCCTCACCATCAACTATCAGTACATGAACAGCTTCACTGAGAAATTTGAGCAGTATGCCGACAGCAACTACTATATCATGGCTACGATGGGTGACAGGTTCATTCCCAAGATGCGCTATACCTACACTTACACCAGCCCTTCCAACTACCGCAACCCCATCCGCTGGGAAACGACCGTCGAAGAGGCTGGCAACATCGTCTCGCTCTACAACCGCCTCGGCGGGCATAGTTTCAACGAAAAGAACAAGACTCTGTTCAAGAATCCCTACTCACAGTTCATCCGTCTGGAGACCGATTTCACTAAGACCTGGAGCATCGGGACCTATTCTTCGCTTGTGGGACATGTCAATGCTGGTGCCATCTTCAGTTATGGCAACAGTGCTGAGTCGCCCTTCACCGAGATGTTCTATGCCGGAGGTGCCAATAGCATCCGAGCCTTCCCCGTTCGTGAGGTCGGTCCTGGACGACTCACAATGGCAGGAATCCGTGACCGTCAGATGTCCTATCTGGTTCGCAACGGTGAACTCAAGTTCGTTGCCAACCTCGAATACCGACAGCCCCTCTTCGGAAATCTCCATGGAGCAGTTTTCATCGATATCGGGAACACATGGAAGTTGAAAGACCCCGACTACAGCGAGGAACAGGCAAACATAGAAAAGATGTATGAAACAGATCCCCAAAAAGCAGATGAGATGGCCGAAGATTTAGATTTCACGCTCTGGTGGGTAGATCTGATGAAATACAAGCCATCACGTTTCTTCGAAGACATCGCCATCGGCACGGGCATCGGCCTGCGCTATGACCTAGGATTCCTCGTCATCCGTCTGGACTGGGGCTTTGCCATCCACAATCCGGAATTTTCCTTTACACGCACCGGCTATTTCAATGTTGGCAGCTTCAAGGACATGCAAACCCTCCACTTCGCCATTGGCTACCCATTCTAGAGAGTGAATAGTGAATAGTGAATAGTTAATAAATGTAGAGCGATAGTAAATTCTTCACTATTCACTTTTCACTATTCGCCAAAAATTCGTATCTTTGCAGCCAAATTAGTAAAATATCAAAAAAATACGTATATGAAACCAACTCTTTTTCTGCTTGCAGCAGGCATGGGAAGCCGCTACGGAGGCTTGAAACAGCTCGATGGTCTGGGCCCCAACGGCGAAACCATCATGGACTATAGTATCTACGATGCCATCCAGGCCGGATTCGGCAAGATCGTATGGGTCATCCGTAAAGACTTCGAAGAACAATTCCGTACGCAGATCCTTTCAAAATACGAGGGACATATCCCCTGCGAGCTCTGTTTTCAGGGCCTCGACTCCCTGCCCGAAGGCTTTAGTGTACCTGAAGGCCGTCAGAAGCCCTGGGGTACCAACCACGCCGTACTGATGGGTAAGGACGTGATTAAGGAGCCCTTTTGTGTCATCAACTGCGATGATTTCTACAACCGCGATGCCTTTATGGTCATCGGCAAGTATCTTGCCAATTTGCCCGAGGGTGCCAGGAACCAGTATGCGATGGTAGGATTCCGTGTTGGTAACACGTTGTCTGAGAACGGCACCGTTGCCCGTGGCATCTGCTCGAAGGATGCACAGGAACACCTCACTACTGTTGTGGAGCGTACAGAGATCGTGCGTTGCGCTGCTGATGGCTCCAATGCAGGTGCTGCCAGCGAACCCATCCGCTATAAGGACGAACAGGGTCAGTGGGTCGTTGTCGACGATAACACCCCCGTTTCTATGAACATGTGGGGCTTCACTCCTGACTACTTCGAGTACTCTGAAGCCTATTTCAAGGAGTTCCTCAGCGACCCGAAGAACATGGAGAACCTCAAGGCAGAGTTCTTCATTCCTTTGATGGTCAACAAGCTCATCGTAGAGAAGACCGCAACGGTGGAGGTGCTCGACACCACTTCGAAATGGTTTGGCGTCACCTATGCTGCTGACCGCGAGGGCACTGTAGCCCGCATCCAGCAGCTCGTCGACGAGGGCGTCTATCCCAGCAAACTGTTTTAAATGAATATCGACATCCTCACTCCCCAAGAGTGCAGCCGCCTCAGTGATCTGATTGCAACAAGTCAGAACATCGTCATTACCTGTCATCGCAGTCCCGACGGCGATGCCATCGGCTCTTGCCTCGGATGGGCAGAATTCCTCCGTAGCATGGGCAAGGAACCGACAGTGATTGTGCCTGATCAGTACCCTGACTTTCTGCATTGGTTACCCAACACCGAGAAGATCATCCGCTACGACAAGAATCCAGAGCGCTGTGATCTGCTTCTGCAGATTGCCGATCTCGTGTTCTGTCTCGACTTCAACACGCCGAGTCGTGTTGATGAGATGGAGCCCGCCCTGCTCAGGACCCCAGCCGTCATCGTGCTCATCGACCATCATCTCAATCCTGATGTGCCTGCCGAGCTCACCATCTCTCACACTGAGACCTGCAGCACCTGCGAAATCGTCTTCCGCATCGTGTGGCAACTCGGACTGTTCGAGAAACAGACTAAGCACTTTGCCGTTCCCATCTACTGCGGCATGATGACCGATACCGGCGGCTTTACCTTCGCTTCCACGCGTCCGGAAATATTCTTTATCATTTCCCAGCTGCTCACCAAGCGCATCGACAAAGACCGCATCTATCGTAATGTCTATCACAATTATTCTGAGAACCGTCTCCGACTGATGGGTTTTGTGATGTATGAGAAACTGGTCTATCTGCCCGAATACCACGCCTCGTTCTACACCATCTCCAGGGAAGAACAGAAGCGTTTCAATTTCATCAAGGGCGATGCTGAGGGACTCGTCAATATCCCCCAGCAGATCAAGGGCCTGAAGCTGTCAGTTTCGCTGCGCGAGGACACAGAGAAGGATAAGGTCATATGGGTGAGTCTGCGTTCCATCGACGACTTCCCCTGCAACGAGATGGCCGAACAGTTCTTTAATGGCGGTGGGCACCTGAATGCCTCTGGTGGCCGACTGCAGTGTTCCCTCGACGAAGCTGTCGAGATCACCCGCAAAGCCATTGAAGCTTTTAGCGACAAACTGAAATAACGTGATAACGAAATGAAGAAACTATTATTTATATGCATCGCAGCCTTAGCCGTTCTCGCCAGCTGTAACGACTATGAGACCTATGGCGACAAGAAGGAGAAGGAGCGCAATGCCATCTCCAAGTTCATTTCCGATTACCAGATAGTTGTGATCGATGAGGACCAGTTCATACTTCAAGGCTATACCACAGATACCGCCCGCAACGAGTTTGTCAAGCTCAACAAGAGCGGTGTTTACATGCAGATAGCCCGTCCTGGCTGTGGCGAGAAGCTCAAGGATGGTGAGACGGCCAACATCTGCTGCCGTTTCAGGGAGTTCAACATCGAGGGCGACTCCGCGACACTACGCAACAATACTGACATCTACGCCGCCCGTGTTGATGTCATGCGTGTCACAAATACCAGCGGAACCTTCTCCGGTTCCTTCACCCAGGGCATCATGATCTCTGTCTATGGCTCTGCCTCCGTCCCCGCTGGCTGGCTTGTACCCTTCTCCTATATCAAGGTGGGGCGTCCCAAGAACTTCACCGACGAGAAGGCCAAGGTTCGTCTGATCGTTCCGCATAGTCAGGGACATACCATCGCCGCGCAGGATGTGCTGCCATATTATTATGAGATAACTTACGAAAAAGAAGCATAACGGTTTTTTATAATTTATATCAGACAATGACACTTATCAAATCTATTTCCGGCATCCGCGGTACAATTGGCGGACGCACTGGCGATACACTCAATCCATTGGACATCGTTAAGTTCACTACCGCCTACGCCACATTCATGTCCAGAAAAACCGGACAATCCGGCCTGAAGATCGTCGTGGGCCGCGATGGCCGTATATCCGGCGAGATGGTGAAGAACGTGGTCTGTGGTACCCTCATGGGTTGTGGCTGCGACGTCATCAATATCGGCTATGCCACAACGCCTACTACAGAACTGGCTGTCCGTATGGCTCAGGCCGACGGCGGTATCATCATCACCGCTTCACACAACCCCCGTCAGTGGAACGCTCTGAAACTGCTTAACGGCGAGGGTGAGTTCCTGACCGCTGCCGACGGTGCAGAAGTGCTTGATATCGCTGCCCGCGAAGACTTCAACTATGCAGAGGTCGACCAGCTGGGCCAATATACTGAGGACTTTTCTTTTGACCAGCGCCATATTGACAGCGTGCTTCAGTTGAAACTCGCTGATCTCAATGCCATCAAGAGCCGTAAGTTCCGCGTCTGCGTGGATACCATCAACAGCGTAGGAGGCATCATCCTTCCAAAACTCTTCGAGGCTCTCGATGTGGAATACCAAATACTCAACGGCGCCTGCACAGGCGACTTCGCCCATAACCCCGAGCCGCTGGAGAAGAATCTGCACGGCATCATGGAAAAAATGCGTCAGGGTGGCTTTGATCTGGGCATCGTCGTCGACCCCGATGTCGACCGTCTGGCCTTTATCTGCGAAGACGGCACCATGTTCGGCGAGGAATATACCCTTGTCTCTGTGGCCGATTATGTCCTGAGTAATCTGAGTAAAAACACCCCGGGTACTCTGACCACTGTCTCAAATCTCTCCTCTACCCGCGCATTGCGCGATGTCACCGAAAAATACGGCGGCCAGTATCATGCCGCTGCCGTTGGTGAGGTCAATGTCACCACCAAGATGAAGGAGGTAGGTGCCGTCATCGGCGGCGAGGGCAACGGCGGTGTCATCTACCCTGAGAGCCATTATGGTCGCGACGCACTCGTAGGCATCGTGCTCTTCCTGTCGTCATTGGCACAGAAAGGCTGTACCGCCAGCGAACTGCGTGCCACCTTCCCCGACTATCAGATTGCAAAGAACCGCATCGACCTTACTCCGGATACCGATGTCGATGCCATTCTCGCTAAGGTAAAGGAGATGTTTGCTAAGGACAACAGCGCGAAGGTCAACGACATCGACGGTGTGAAGATTGACTTTGCCGACCGTTGGGTACATCTCCGCAAATCGAACACGGAGCCCATCATCCGCGTCTACAGCGAGGCGCCGACGATGGACATGGCCGACGAACTTGGCAAGAAACTTATGCAAGTCGTCTACGACATGCAGTAAAAGATATCAATGAAAAGCCCGCTGAGATTCAGCGGGCTTATTATTTATATCAACTGTTTCGCACGTTCGAGGGCGATGTTGATGTGCGAACAGATGTTTTCTTCGCCCAGCATCGCATCGAAGCCTGCCTTATGAAGCACCGCCTGTACTTTCTCGTTGACACCCGAAAGAACCACCTGTATACCTTCGGCCTGCGACATGAGACAAAGGTTCGTCAGGTTATGGATACCCGTAGAATCCACAAAGGGCACTTTTCGCATGCGGATGATGCGCACCTTCGGACGCTGATGGCGCAGGGCACCCATAATCTCCTCGAACTTATTTCCGGCACCGAAGAAGTAAGGTCCGTTGATCTCGTAGACCTCTACTCCCTCAGGAATAGTAAGGTGCTCGAGATTGTCCAGCTGGAAGTCGCTCTCCTCTTCTTCAGGATTGATCTCATCGCTGATCACCTTAACATCTGTGGTTTCTGCCATACGACGCATAAAGAGCAGACAGGCGCAAACGAGTCCCACTTCGATGGCGATGGTGAGGTCGAAGATAACGGTGAGCAGGAAGGTGACCCAAAGCACGATGACGTCGCTCTTGGGATTCTTCAGGATGCTGACAAACGAACGCCAGCCACTCATGTTATAGCTCACGATGACGAGCACACCTGCCAGACAGGCCATAGGAATATATTGTGCCAGCGGCATGAGGAACAGGAATATCAGCAACAGCACGGCTGCATGGATGATACCAGCCACAGGCGTACGGCCACCATTGTTGATATTCGTCATGGTACGGGCAATGGCGCCCGTGGCAGGAATACCGCCGAAGATGGGCGATGCCAGATTGGCAAAACCCTGGGCTATCAACTCCGTGTTGGAACTGTGACGGTCGCCAATGACACCATCTGCCACCGTTGCCGACAATAACGACTCGATAGCGCCGAGGATGGCGATGGTGAAGGCCGGAGCCACAAGACCCTTCATCACATCCCACGTCAGCTCCGGCACCTGCGCTCCTGGCAGCTGGTTGGAGATACTGAAACGATCGCCGATGGTCTCAACACCCGCTACGCCCATATACTGCTTGAGCAGCAGCACACCAACGGTCATTACGATGATGGCAATGAGCGAGCCAGGCAGTTTCTTCAGCACATTATTATAACGGGCTATCTTCGGCCAGAGGGCGATGACAGCGACTGAACCGATTCCCACAGCTGCACTCCACCAGTCAATGGTGGGGAACGAACCGATATAGGCTATCCACTTCTCGATGAAATCACTTGGCACGGAAGCCATCGTCAGTCCGAACAGGTCCTTGATCTGTGTGGTGAAGATGGTCAGGGCGATACCAGATGTGAAGCCCACGACTATCGGGTACGGGATATACTTGATGATGGTGCCCAGATGAAGCACACCGAACATAATGAGAAAGACACCTGCCAGAAGCGTGGCGATGGTCAGTCCCTCGAAGCCATACTGCTGGATGATGCCATATATTATAATAATGAACGCGCCCGTGGGACCACCTATCTGAACCTTGGAACCACCGAAGACTGAAACGATCAGTCCGGCCACGATGGCAGTGATGATTCCCTTCTCAGGGGTCACGCCGGAAGCGATACCGAAGGCGATGGCCAGCGGCAAGGCTACGATGCCGACAATTATGCCGGCGAGCAAATCTGTCGTCAGCTGTTTCCGGTTGTAATTCTTCAACGTCGAAAACAGCTTTGGTTTGAACTCTAATGTTGTCATTTACTGTTAATTATCTTGAAAACGACTGCAAAATTAAGAAAAAAGTTAAAAAGCGCAAAATAATTATACTAACTTAATAAAAAAAGGCCTATATTTGTTGCCGAAAATCAATTTCCCTACATAGTAGGGATACAATTTGAGAGAAAGAAAGTTCACATTATTAACTATTAAAAAGAAAAAAGTATGAAGAAAATTATGTTTGCTGTGATGGCAATGTGTGCTATCGGTTTCACCGCATGTGGTAACAAGGCTCAGACTGCAGAGGCTCCTGCAGACGAAGTTGAGGCTGTAGTTTACAACGCTGAGGAAGAGGCAGCTGCCTCTATCAACCAGCTGACCGAGCAGATTGAGGCTCAGGACGCCGGCAAGTTCAATGAAGTGCTGACCGCTATCCAGGAGAAGATCAAGGATATCATCGGTTCTGACCCCGCTGTGGCTAAGGAGTATGTGACCAAGATTCAGGACTTCCTGAAGGAGAATGCTGAGAAGATCAAGGCTTTCGCTGGTGAGAACGAGGCTGTACAGACAGCTCTGGCTGCACTGACCGCTGCTCCCGCTGAGACCGTTGTCGACGGTCTGATGCAGGCTCTCAATGGTGCAAAGGATGCTGCAGAAGGTGCTGTTGACGCTGTTCAGGACGCTGCCGAAGGTGCTGTAGACGCTACCAAGGACGCTGCTGAGAATGCCAAGGACGCTGCTAAGGAGAAGGCAGGCGAGGCTGTTGACGCTGCTGCCGATCAGGCCAAGAAAGCTCTGGGTATCTAATTCATAAGAACTAATGAAGAAACTATTCTTAGCTATTTTTGCCGTCATGACCTGTGTGGTTGTGACGGCAAAAAATACTGTCAAGGTCAGTTTCAACGGATCAACGGCTACAATAACCATCGATGATAATCTCAAGGATTTCGTGACCTGTACGAGCGGCACGCTGTCACACGTGGTTCTGGTACAGGCCGAAACGGTTGCTGATTCGAATCCGGGCGAAATCACCTACGAACTCTCCGGCAACAGTGACAACGGAGGATTCGAGTTGAAAGGCAGTTACAAATGTACTGTCAAACTGGCAGGACTGACGCTTACCAATACCGAGGGTGCTGCCATCAACATTGATAATGGCAAGCGCATCGAACTGAATGCCGGCAATGGAACGACCAACACACTTGCCGACGGTACTAACGGCAATTGGAAGGCCTGCGTCTATGCCAAAGGTCATTTTGAGCTAAAAGGCAAAGGCACTCTGAATGTGACCGGCAATACTGCCCACGCCATCAGCTGTAAGGAGTATATGCAGCTGAAGAACTTGACGCTGAACATCACTGGTGCCGTGAAAGACGGCCTGCATTGTCAGCAATACTTCTGGATGCAGAGCGGTACCGTCAACATCTCCGGTGCCAAGGCTAATGGCATCAAGGTAGAACTCGACGGCAAGACACCGACGGAAATTTATCCTGAGCATGAAAACGGGGATGATGATGAGGATACCGGCAACTGCTATCTGGACGACGGCAAATTGACCATCAGCAACTGTGACGGGAATGACATCTGGACCGACGGTCAGCTGATTGTCAATGGCGGCACGCACAGCTACGACGCTTCTAAGGTGTCGCAGAACAACGCCACAGGCATCACTACCCTGCGCAACGACGTCACTCCGGGCGAGGCTGTCATCTACGACCTGAACGGCCGACGGGTTGACATGCTTGACGGCAGAAAGGGTGTGTTTATCATCAGGAAAGACAACGAGATCAGAAAAGTCATCGTCAAGTAAATAATAAATCCCTCGCCGATTGGCGAGGGATTATTATTTTTACCAGATCTGTGCACGTTTCTTCTTCGGAACGAAGAGCTTGTCGCTCTTCTTGATGCCGAACGCATCGTACCACTCATTGATCTGCGGCAGGGCAGCATTCACACGGGCCTTGGCCGGTGAGTGGGTATCGACCGTAATCAGATACTCCACATACTCCGGACGGAAGTTGCCAGCCCAGACACGGGCCCAGCTCAGGAAGAAGCGCTGCTCGGGTGTGAAGCCCTCGATCTTGCCGGCAGGCTTCTGGTTCAGCACATTCTGCAGGGCGCGGTAGGCAATGTGAATACCACCGTTGTCGCCGATGTTCTCACCCAAGGTCTGCTGACCGTTGATCTTCTTGCCAGGCACCACCTCTATCGTGCTGAAATAGTCGGCCAACACCTTCGTACGAGCGTTGAAGTTGGCCTTGTCTGCATCTGTCCACCAGTTAATCTGGTTACCCGTCTTGTCAAACTGCGAACCCTGATCGTCGAATCCATGACTCATCTCATGACCGATCACACCACCGATGGCACCGTAGTTCACGGCATCATCAGCATTCGGATCGAAGAACGGCGGCTGCAGGATGGCAGCAGGGAAGCAGATCTCGTTGGTAGTGGGGTTATAATAGGCGTTCACGGTCTGCGGCGTCATGTGCCACTCGGCCTTGTCCACGGGTTTGTTCACCTTACGACCCAGAATATCGAGCGTGCTCCACTCGGCAATATTGCCCAGGTTCTCATAGAGCGACAGACTCTCGTCGACCTTGAGGCCGCTATAGTCCTTCCACTTGTCAGGATAACCTATCTTAATAATAAAGTTCTCCAGTTTGTCCTTGGCCTTGGCCTTGGTCTCAGCGCCCATCCACGTAGCCTCGTCGATACGCTGTGTGAGCGCTGTCTGCAGATTGTGCACCAAATCTAACATACGCTGCTTGCTCGTTGCGGGGAAATGCTTCTCCACATAGAGTTTGCCGATGGCCTCACCCAGGACACCGCTCACAAGACTGACGGCACGCTTCCAACGGGGACGATCCTGCTGGGTACCGCTCATCACCGAGCTCAGTTTGAAAGCCTCAGCGCGGAAGGCATCACTCAACTGGCTGCTGGCGCCGGCAATCACCTTGATCTCAGCATAGGCCTTCAGGTCGTCGAGAGCCGTCTCTGCCAGGATCTTCTCCACCTCGTGAATAGCCTCCGGCTGACCTACGTCAACAAGGTCGAAGGCAGGAAATCCGCCCATAAGGAACATATTGCCCCAGTCGATGCCAGGATAATCCGTCACCAGCTGGGCGTAGGTCATCTTGTGATAGTTGGCATCGATGTCACGCAGCTCCACGCGGCTCTTGCTGGCTTTGGCGATACGTGTCTCAATGGCCATCACAGCCTCCATCTTCTTCTTGGCCACAGCCTCATCATTGCCTACCATCTCAAAGAGGTTGGTCATGTAGGTCCTGTAGGCCTCACGGATGCGCTTTGTCTGCTCGTCATCATTCAGGTAATAGTCCTTTGTGCCGAGGCCGAGGCCACCCTGCCCGATGCTCACAAGGTTCATCTTGGCATTGCGCATGTCTGCACCCACGCCTACTCCGAACATCAGTGTGTTCTCACCTTTACGGTCGAGCTGTGCCGTCACCAGCTGATACTCACGACGGTCCTTCACGGCGGCAATCTTCTCGAGTGTCGGTTTCAGCGGTGTCCAGCCCTCGCGGTTCAGACGTACGCTGTCCATCATCAAGCGGTAGAGCGAGCCGATCTTCTGGCCTAGTGTGCCCTGCTCCTGAGGGGCATTGGCATACTGCAGGATCAGTTCCTGAATCTGCTTCTGACTCTCCTCATACAGGTCGGTGAAGGCACCATTGTTCGTGTGCTCTGCATCGAGGGGATGGGCCTTCATCCATCCACCGGCTGCATACTGAAAGAAATCATCGCCCGGACGCACTGATGTGTCGAGGTTCTGAGTGAAATTCTGTCCCATGGCGGTCATCGCCATCATCAGACAGGAAAGGGTTACAATCTTTTTCATACTCACTTTATTTAGTATTTTACCTTTTTACTTTTTTACCTTTTTACTTTTTTACTTTTTTACTTTTATGCGTTTGACGCTGTTTGAGTGCGCAAAGATACACAATTATTCATAAGAAATGCTGAATTTAAGTTTTTTTTAATCACTCACGTTTGTTATCTCCGCGATTTTTCACTAAATTTGCACCAACAAACTTCTCTTTACTAAAACGAAACGAACATGAAAGATTTAAAAATGTACATCAACGGTCAGTTCTGCGAGAGCTCGAACGGCCAGTGGATTGAAGTATTGAACCCCTCTACTGAGGAAGTGATTTCCCGTCAGCCGGAAGGCACTATCGAGGATGTAAACCGTGCGCTCGATGCAGCCCGTGCTGCCCAGAAGGCCTGGGGCAAGACGCCCGCCATCGAGCGTGCCCAGTATCTGCTGAAGATGGCCGAAGGCATCAAGAAGCGCGAGAAGGAGTTCACCGAGATCATCATGCGCGAGCAGGGAAAGACCCGCACATGGGCTGCCATCGAGGTAGGCGCCACCATCGCCTATTTCGAGTATATGGCCACCTTCGCCCGTCATATCGAGGGCGAGATCATCCCCAGCGACCGTCCCAACGAGACCATCCTGCTCACGAAGAAGCCTATCGGTGTAGTAGCAGGCATCCTGCCCTGGAACTTCCCGTTCTTCCTCATCGCCCGTAAGGCCGGTGCTGCGCTGATTGCCGGCTGTACCATCGTCATCAAGCCCTCACAGCTCACCCCGGAGAACTGCACGGAGTTCGCCAAGGTTGTCGCAGAGACCGGTCTGCCCGCAGGCGTCATCAACATTGTCACCGGTAAGGGTTCCGTCATCGGCAACGAGATGGCCGGAAGTCCGAAGATCGACATTGTCAGCGTCACGGGTTCCGTAGGTGCCGGCGAAAGCATCATGGCCGCTGCCTCGAAGAACATCACCAAGGTGAGCCTCGAGCTCGGCGGTAAGGCCCCTGCCATCGTCATGAAGGATGCCGACCTGGAGCGCGCCGCACAGTGGATCGTTGACAGCCGTATCGGCAACAACGGCCAGATCTGTAACAATGCCGAGCGCGTGTATGTGCAGAAGGAGGTGAAGGAAGCCTTCACGAAGATCCTGGTCGACAAGATGTCGAAGGTGAAGGTAGGCGATGTCTGCGCCGATGAGAGCGTCGACATGGGTCCGTTGGTAGAGGCCCGTGCCTTGGAGAGCGTCACCGAGAAGGTGGAGCGTGCCATCAAACAGGGTGCCAAGCTGCTCTGCGGCGGTCACCGCGTCGGCACGAAGGGTTACTTCTATGCCGCCACCGTGCTCGACAACTGCACGCAGGACATGGACATCATCCATGAGGAGACCTTCGGCCCAGTGATCCCGCTCATCGAGTTCTCCGACATCGACGAGGCCATCAAGTATGCCAACGACTGCGAGTACGGTCTGGCATCGAGCATCTTCACCAAGGATCTCAACATCGCCGTGAAGGCCTGCCGCGAACTGGAGTTCGGCGAGACCTACGTCAACCGCGAGCACTTCGAGGCCATCCAAGGCTTCCACGCCGGTGTGAAGAAGTCGGGTATCGGCGGTGCCGACGGCAAGCACGGCGTCGACGAATACCTCGTCACCCACGTCACTTACCTCGACACTTACGAGGACATGTAAACAATTTATCCCCGCCAGCCGGCGGGGATAAATTTTAGAATTTCAGTTTGTAACTCAGACCTATCAGATGGCGATCAGCTTCAAGCCCATCATCGTCATTGCTGATATGCTGATAGCGGTAG
>JAEEGJ010003876.1_pt1 | contig 53686 bp, 34 predicted proteins | sample 8958761 | NCBI WGS metagenome assembly JAEEGJ01 (sample SAMN16246546, study PRJNA631951) | gut metagenome | biome: gut microbiome; feature: rumen; material: RS-attached | host: Bos | place: Iran: Karaj | collected 2018-10
CCGCCGTCATCGTTGCCGACGCGCCTTCCGGCTCTCTCGACACACATAACAAGCAGGAGCTCCACCAGCTCTTCTTCGACCTCCGCGACCGTTTCGGCCAGACCTTCGTCATCGTTACCCACGACGAGCAGCTCGCCACCCTCACCGACCGCACCATCCATCTCCGCGACGGCATCATCGAGCAGCCACTCTCCGAAGCCCCCACCGAAGAACCCACCGAAGAACCCTCAGAAGAACCCTCAGAAGAACCCTCAGAAGCCCCCACCGCCCCATGATCACCCTCGGCAAATACAACACCCTCCGCATCGTCAAGCGCGTAGACTTCGGCCTCTACCTCACCCCCATCCCCGAGGGTTCGCTGTGCAGCGGCGGTGCCGCTGCCCCCCAGGCAGGAATCTACGACGAAATCCTCCTCCCCCAGCGCTACGTCACCCCCGACATGCACATCGGCGACGACATCGAGGTATTCCTCTATCTCGACCACGACGAGCGCATCGTCGCCACCACCGAGCGCCCCTTAGCCACCGTCGGCGAGTTCGCCTACATGGAGTGCGCCTGGACCAACGAATACGGTGCCTTCCTCCGCTGGGGTCTGCAGAAGGACCTCTTCTGCCCCTTCCGTGAGCAGAAGCAGCGCATGGAGCGCGGCAACACCTATTACGTCTACGTCATGGAGGACGAGAAAACCCATCGCCTCATGGCCACAGCCAAGGTAGAGCGCTACCAGAAGACCACCGGCCGCCAGCGCGCCCTCGACTTCGCCGAGGTGCTGCTGCGCCATCTCTACGAGAACGACGGTTTCTGTCCGCTCGGCGACCACTCCCCCGCCGATGCCATCTCCGCCCGCTTCGGTGTCTCTAAAAAAGCCTACAAGCAGGCCGTCGGCGACCTCTACCGCCGGCGCCTCATCACCATCAAGCCTGATGGTATCCATTTAGCCCAAGAAAAATGAATAAGATAACATATTTCGCATTGCCACTCATGCTGTTTGTGGCAGCAGGACTCGGTTCCTGCAACAAAGAGAGTAAAAAGGCCGTCTTGGAAAAGGTTGCCGTCACTGAAGACGAGGCCGAAATCAAGTTCGACACCTTGAGTCATGACTTTGGCAACGTTCTCATCGACACGCTGACAAGCTACGATTTCGTGTTCCACAACATCGGTGCCACGACGCTCCACATAGAGACAGTAATACCCAGTTGTGGCTGTACCGATGTAGATTGGCCCCGTGGTGGCATAGAACCAGGCGATCCTGCGGTCATCACGGTTACCTACAACAGCCATGGCCGAAATCCTGGCCATTTTCAAAAAACTATCCGTGTCTACAGCGACGGCAAGACGCGCTTCCAGCGCCTCAACATCAGCGGCGAGATGGTAGAAAATACCGACGGGAAATAAATCACTGTTTACGGAGAAGAACCCTGAACGGTGCAGCGCGCCGCATCACCCCCTTAAACCGGCTTCCCTCTTCATTCAGCAGACACCACTGCGCCTGAGCCTCCTGCCCAACAAGCCCAAACTGCCCATCCAGCCCATAACTCCCCACAAAACTGTACCCGCCGCCATCGTCGGCAGTAAGGGCCGTTTCATGGACAACGGCATAGTCAGCAGAAAAGGTCACGCTGCAGCCCTGTAATGAGCGGGCGCCGTACGCCGTGCCCGGCACGGCAATCAGATAAGGTCGGTTAGCCTCTATCTGCTGGGCATGGCTGAACGTCAGCTCAACCCCGTTGCCGCCCCCGAAAGTCATCACCCAGAAGTTCTTGCCCTTATCCTCCGCCGAGCGGAACCAGTCTATCTGCTGCCCGTCGCCGGTCGTCACGGTCTCCACGTCGAAGGGCAGAATCATCGTATCCCAGCCGCCCCCCTTGCCGTCGTAGCCACCGGTAAACGTCCGCGTATATGCCACATGCCCGGCCGTGAACGCCATCGGGCAATAGAAGGCATAGCCGTCGTGTAGCGTCAGTTCTTTCACATAATGATCTTTCACAACGTTCGGCAGCGCTTCTAATGCTGCATTGACACTGCTGGCGTAGTAGAGGCAGTTGGGATTGCCGTTGGGCACAATGGTCTCAGGGATGCCAGCATCAAATTCAACAGCCACCGTCTCAGGCGGCACAACAGCACTACCATCGGTTATGGCTATACGTTCCTGCCGCCCGTCAGCATACCAGACGGCAAATGTGCCGGCGGTGTTCGCCGTCGTATATCGGGCTGTTCCCTCAGCCAGCCACACTTTGTCTTCGCCGGTATAACCAATCTTGTAGTTCTGCTCGTCAGGCCACCTCAATTTATAGCGGAACACCACCTCATCGATTTCGCCGGCAGCAATGGCCACACCCATATAAGCCACGCGCACACCGCTTTCGAGCAAGTAGAGCAGCCCGTCGTAGTCGTCGCCGTGGTTGCTGATGGTGACGGTAGCTCCAATGACGCTGTCCTTCAGGCAGAACTTAACGTCGTCGACTACCAAATTACGCCGAGGATGTTCTTCCACAGTGAGCATGGTCTCCGTCAGTTCAACTTCTATATACCGAATGTCGGCCCCCAAGGCAGGCACTATTTCGGTTGTCTTGCCCTGCTTGATGCTGCAGACGGGTACAATGCGATAGCTGCCCGTCAGTCCGCTGCCGAAATTGTAGTCCCAGCCAAGGCCTCGGTTGATATAGCTTCCAGGCACGAAGTTGTCGGCATAGCGCAGCAATTCGCTGCCTGCTATAAGCCGACCATCGTGCATCAGTGCCAAGCCATAACCCATTGTGAGTGTATCGCGGCTGTGGTTAATCATTGGTCGGCAGATGCGTAACCGGAAGGCTCCGCTCAAATCTTCGCGCTCCGTACGCGTAGCACTCAGCACACGCATCTCTTCACAGGTCAGCAAGGGTATTAAGTCGGGAGCCTTGCCGCCTCGCTCAGGCTGAAGCCCGATGATTGCCGACTGGTACATGGTGTAGCCGTCAAGTCCTGTGCCGCCACCCGTGCCAGGTTTCTTGGGATTGAGCACCGCCAAGCGGAACCAGCCGTCGCTCAGTCCGCCCCAGCCCCAATTGATGTGGAAAAAGCCCTCGCCGTCATAGCCGTCGCAGACAAACTGATGAGTTGCACTCGATCGTTGGCCGGCATAAATGACTGGCCGACCATTCTCCAACTCGTCGCAGATAAGCTCTAACCAGTCGGAAAAGGTATAATCAGAACGATAGACTATGCAAGCGCCGCCATCGTACCCAAAGAAGCGGTGCATGGCATCAGGAATCAGCTGGCTATAGGCACTGGACGTAGAGCCATACCTCATTTGAACTGCTCGGCCGCAATAGTGCATCAACTGAGCAACTGCATGATAGTTTTCTCCAGACTCACCATATCCGGCCTTCATCCCGTCCCAATCAAACAACGCGGGTGGCAATTCGTCATAATTACCGTAAGCGGGAATAGCCGTAGTTTCAGCTTGTGGCCACTCGAAGTATCTCATCACCTGCGCCATGGCTGTCGCCACGCAGCCCGTAGCCGAGCTATTTGGACAAAACTGGTTATAGGGCCACTTTTGCGCCCACTGTGTCTTCAGCAGCGGGCGGACAGCCGCGCGTTCACTCTGCACATCCTGCCCATTCAGCCCAAATTGCCCATTCTGCCCATTGGCACCATCAACCGCGGCCAGCCCTCTGATCCAAGCCCGCGCATTATCAGGCAGCGTAGCCACATCGAACGCCCCACTCTCAGCATAACCCAGCACCGCCTCGCTGCGGTCGTCGCCACTGACAAGGACAAACCCCTCGCCGCTACCGACATTAAAAATGTAAAGACCGCTGCAAGGCGAGGCAGTCTCAACAAGTGTTGGTTCGGGTGCAGGTTCTGCAGCTCGTGCTGCCGCACGGCGCTCAGCCAGAAAGGCTGCCGCCCGCTGTCGGGCAGCATCGCGCGAAAGCGGCAGAGCCTGCAGCAAGCCTGCAGAAAGCAGAGACAACCATAAAATACAAATCGTTCGTTTCATCTGCCTGCAAAGGTAACGAAAAACGACGGAAGCACCAAAGAAATTGTCACCTTTTTTACGCTCCCGCGCGCGTTGTGAAGGGTAAGAATAAAACAACCTGCACTTCCTAGACCTAACAGTAAATTCCTAGGTGCAGGATAAGGTGTCGGTTCTTGAACAAAAACCGGCGCTTAGCAGACAAAAAGCAGCGGTTTATATTTGTTCCACGGCGCGGAACAAATCGTAGGTGCTGGAAGTGCAGGAAGTGCAGGATATAAAGTGTGATTAACAACTATAAAAGAAATTACCGAGCAAAGTGCCCGGTAATCTCCTTATTTACTACGTTCAAAGTCGCGGTTTACTCGGCGATACAGATAGAAACACGGTTCATGTCGTTGTCAGAGAACGGCTGAACACGGCTACCCTTAGAATCGTAAGTGATGCGGCTCGACTCAATACCATACTGCTCCTGCAGAGACTTCACAACGGCGTCGGCACGACCAGCGGCCAGACGGTCGTTGATCTTGTCGTTACCAGTACCAGCGTCAGCATAACCGGTTACGACAACCTTAGCCTTCGGATACTTAATCAGGTAGTGGGCAATCTCCTTCACCTTCTGAGCTTCGCTCTCGCGGATGTCTGTCTTGTTGATGAGGAAGAAGATGTCGCGGCGCAGAGGTTCGACTTCCTCCTTAGCCTTCAGCTCGTTCAGCTGGCGCTGCAGCTCAAGGATGGCGGGGTCGGGCTCATTGCTCTTCTCAACAACGGGAACAGGCTCGGGTGCGGGAGGCGGGGGCAGCGTCTTGGTATAGGTGTTACCAAGGTTGAAGCGCAGACCTGCCAGTGCATTGAAGTACCAGTCTGGGTTGTCAGTCTTCTTAGAGTTGTACTTGTCAGAGAGAATGTTGGCGTTACCCTCGATGAGCAGGCTGATGCACTTGTTCAGGCGGAACGAAGCCTCGAGACCGGCACGGCCGAAAGGCAGTACCTGAGTGCCGTCCCAAACATACTCAAAGGTGTGACCAGTGGTATTGGGGGCAGGGTTGTTGCGCAGCGTCAGACCGTCGGCTGTACGCACCTTGTTCAGGTGACTGTTCAACTCATCGTTGTCAAAGCCAATGTTAGCACCGCCACCAACGAAGGCCTTCAAGCCGAAGACGCGGGTGGGGTTGTAACCGCCAATAAGATTAGTGATATCGAACATCAAGTCAAGTCCGGGAGCTACATAATTAAAAGTGTAGCCAATAGGATAATGACCAGGGAAGAGGTTGCCCTGCTTGTCGAGCAGACCAAGATCCCAATAGCCACGGCTCTGCCAGCCGTTCACCTGCAGGCGAAGACCCAGCACGGGATTGAACTGGCGACCGATAGCCACCTGTACGTTAGGACGAATCAGACGGCGCAGCTTAGCCTCACCCAGCGTGTACTGTATTCCACCTTCAAGGTCGAAGAACCAGTGCTTCTGGAACTCATACTTAGTGCCGTCCTGAGCCTCAAAGACCTGGGCGGAGGCAGCTGTAGCCGTAAAGACCAGCATGCCAATCAGTAATGTTTTTAATGCTTTCATACCTTATAAGATTTAATTATCATTAGTTTTGCTTTGCATTCCTCTTGACAGCACGAAGACCATATTCGTCTTTTTCACGCTTCTCGGCACTTGCAGGTCTTGTTATGAGCTTAGTCTTAACTGTATCAACAGGCTTCGAAGGATCAATGACTACAATATTACTTTTACGCTCCAGCAGATGGACGGTCTCAGCCAATGCACGCTTCATCGACAAATCGCCAATATAATGGACGATAACAGAATCGCCATACATAACAGAACCGTTAGTAAAGGTAGCGACAGTAATATCAAACTTCACTTTAGAGCCATCGATTTTAACGATCATAGCCGAATCATTGATTTCGTCGACCATTCCGGTAGTATCGCCGCGTTCCATTTTATGACGGCAGGATGCCGTCAGAAGTACGACTGCTACCACTGCAAACAGAAAACCAAATTTTTTCTTCATGTTACTTATTAGAGTTTATCCTTTTTTAAAAAGGGGGCGTCCGCAGTGGGCGCCCCCATTCCTATAGGATTGTGACCACTTTAGTCACTTTACAATCGACTTCGATTAGCGAGCCTGACGAGAAGTGTTACCACCCTCCGGCTTAATAATCTTAAAGGTAACCTTTACAGTCTTCTTGTGGAACCAGACATCATAGACGTCGAAGGCGAAGGCACCAGTGATTGCAGAATTAAATGCAGGATTACCCGTCGTACGAGCCTTACGCAGCATTGCAATACCAGTAATATCTCTGAAGGTCTCATCCTCGGTCAGTCTTGCAGGTTTACCCTCACTGTCCTCATTACCGCTCGTGAAGAAGGGCTCATAGTAATAATGCGTATAATCATATGATGCATCTGCCTTACCATCAACCTTAATATCGGTAAGAGTGATAGAGTTGACGTCAATCCAAACATACGGATACTGAATCATTGTAGCAAGATCAATGCCATTGACAATCTTGGTAACATCAGTAGTAGCCTTACCGTCCTTATCCTTCGGAGTTAACAGACCGATTTCGGGCAGCTTAGAGTCGAAGTATGCCTGAACAAGCACATTCTCCTTGACACCGTTGATGGTAACCTCTTCTGTTGCACCAGCTTCCCACTTTGCGGCAGACAGGTTGAAGATAGCACTTGTAGCAGCAACATTGACATCGTCATTGTACTTGAACTCATTGGCAACCTGCTGAACCTTATTGTTAAGCGTAGTCAAGCCATTGCTCGAACGAAGCGTAACACCGGCATCCCAAGCGCAAGAGTAAGTAGCCTGCAACTGCTTACCATTAACCTTAACGGCAACAGGATCAATCACGAGGTCAGAATTCTTAATTGACTTGCCAAGATACTGGTCCTTCTCAGCCTGCGGATCGAGGAAGTACTTTCCATCCTTATCCAGGTTAGCAGAGATGTTACGATAGATGTAACCTGCACTGACATCCTTGGTTTGACCGAGGTGACTCCAGTGGATAGGAGGCAGACGATATGCACCATCAGCATGGCTTAAAGCATCAGGATTAATGTCGGCATTATCATACTGCTGGAAGGAAGCGATTGCGGGGCTGTTCTTAAATTGATCATCAGAAGCAACCCAGTCACTCTCACGATCAGCGGCAACAAAGTCACCAGACTCAGCGAAGTAGAAGTAGTAATCCGGGTCAAGGATAGGAGTCGGATCCTCTGCATCAGGATCATCGATGAACAAGCCTTCGAACATCTCCTCGAAGTTGTAAGGACGTGCATCAGAGCCCCAACGCTGCATGTGGAACGAAGGAGTAACCTTACCAGCAGGAGTGATGTTCTTATCGATATCACCGTTAAAGTTGGTTGCGAAAGCAGCCTTCTTTGCGTCATCGCCCTTTGCATCGGCAATCCAAGCCTGAGCATAGTCAGCCCAAGTGATTGTCCAAGGATTAACCTCATCAGGATTATCACCCTGAGCTGCCAGCGGACGCAGATAGAACTGCCACTTGCCATCAGTAAGCTGCTTGCTCTTCACTTTAAACTTCGAAGGCATCTCGGTAGGCATCTGTTTGGTAATATCAATGTCATAGATATTGACGGTAGTCCAGGTAGTCTGGTTGTCCAAACGCTGGAGAATCATCTTTACCTTATAAGTAGCACCATCAATCAGACGGTTAGCCATGTTAGGATTAATAGCGGCACGAACACTGTTGGTACGCTTGCTCGGCTGGTAGTAACCATCGACGTCAGTAAATCCGAAGGGAACCCAAGTGTAATTTTTGGAATCATCAAATATAGAAGGATCATCAGCCTTAGCGTTTGCATCACTGCTATAATAGAAGGAGAAGAAATTCTCAACGTCGAAAGAATTACTCGGATAAGGAGTGTTATATCCAGACTGCTTTACGTAAGTTCCTTCGTCACCATTGGCATTAATGTAGTTTCTTCCAGTCTCTTCAACAGGCCAATAGGCAGTCGTCGAAGAATTACCATAGGCACGGATGGCAGGGTTGTCAGCACGCCAAACAAGAATAGCACGATACCAGTTGGAGAACTCGAATGAAGCATTGTATGCAGGAATATCAAAGAAGCGAACGCTGCTCTTATCCTTAACCTGCTTCTCGTTATAAGCGGCAATAGGATTCACACCGTCAACCTTGTTCTGAACTGCATAAGCAGCCTCCTCATTCTTCTCGACTGTAATATCGAACGAGAGTTCGTGCTTCTTGTCAGGATTACCGTTAACAACGTAGAATGCACGTCCATCGGGGTCGGTGAAGGTACCATCGAGGTTCACAGCGTGAACACGGAAACCGATAACCTCGTCGTTGGTAACATTATGAGCATTCTTGATGTAGATGTAACCTACGTTACCCTTCTTCATCTCAACCTTAACATCCTTCAGATAGGCAGGATCTGTCTCCTTCTTATGCTGGTCGTAGTTGTAGAAAGCAACACCGTCGTACTCATAAGTAGCCCAAGAGTTAACCTCAGAGTTGTTAGACTCGAGAGCGAAGTGGTTGTCCAAGGTCACGAAGAAGCCCTTGATAGAAGTGCGCTGACCGCAAGCATTCGTCTTCGGGAATTCAATCTTAATCTTAGCCCACTCACCTGTTTCGCCTTCAGGAGCCTGATCAGCAGAGAAGTAAATAGGCAGCATATCCTTCAGGTGACGGTTATCAACACCCCGTGCCTGACGGTGACCACTGTTGGTGAATGTATGACGCAGACGGTCGATGGTATTAACACCCTTGACATTATCATCCTTCACACCAGTACCGTAGCTGTCCTGAGCCTCCAGGAACTTGATATTGGTCCAACCAGCGCGCTCGATGCGTCCACTACGCGGGCAATCAGGATTGTTCTGACCATCATCATAATACCAGCAAGAGTTACACAGCTGATACCAAGTACCAACTTCAGCTTCTTCGTCATCGTCATCATCACCAGGAGTAGGCTGCGGCTGAGGAGCGGCCTCATCACATACCCAATCAGTCCAAGTTAACTCATAACGGAACGAACCTGTGTAATCGAACGGATCATCATCCCAGTTAGAAGTACCAGTAAGAGCCTGCTCGGGCTGGATGTAACGGTTGTGAATCTCATTGATGTCAATGTCGTTAACAGTGAAGTCCCATGCATGAGCAGCTTCCTCTAAGGCAAGGTCGAGGTCATACTCAGAGACAACGTAACGGCTGATACCATCATCTTCGCTCTCATGATTACCTTCCTCGTCAACAGCAGAGAAGTTAGTGTTCTTAACAGCTACAGAGTAGAGAATGTCGCCATCCTTGCTGCTTGAATACTGCTTCCACAGAGTAGCAAGATCAGGATTCTCGTCATTCAGCTTAAAGCTGATAACCCAAAGACCTGTGCCAGGACCTTCATCTTCAGCACGTGTAGCTTCAGACTTGTGAAGTACGTCACCAGTAATCAGCTTGTCATAAGGCTTTACACCAGTAATAGTGATAAGACCAGCCTTCACAATGTCCTGATTGAGAGAGTTAAGCAGAGTGATATCCTCGGCCTTGGTCAGGTCAGCTGTTGTCGGGCTGACGCGAACCAGAATAGCATCTTCCTCGCTGTAGTAACGGCCCTCAACGAAGTCGAACTTTCTTTCAGCACCGGTAAACGGAACATCCTCATAAGTGAAGTCATAGTCGTTCTTCATCATGGTGTCACGCTCTGACTCAATACCCTTCAGCTGCTCGAGCAGACCTGCAGGATAGTTCCAGCTGGTAGGATCGCCCTTACCAGTTGCGCAACTCTCTTTAAGTCCCTTCTCAATAGCATAGACGAAGGTCAGAGTGTGGTCAAAATTGTCATAGCCGAAAGGCAACCAGTCATTGTCATTGTAATCACCAGCCTTAATCTTGCCATACTGATCAGCAGCAGCATGATGCTGATTGGCGAAGAGGTGAATAGAGGTAATCATGTTCTGAGTCTGAGGACCGAGATTCTTATTCAGAGCCTCCAGAACCTTTGCACCAAGGTTGTCAACAACGTCAGCCATGCCCTTAATGCGATTAGCGAGCTTCTCCATGACATTGTAGTAAGCCTGGAGCTGGTCGTCGATAGTGGGCTCATCCTCAGAACCCTCATTCAGGAACGAGAACAAAGAAGCAACATTGTTAATAGTAGTCATCACCTTGCCAATATTGGCAGCGTTCTCATCAGCAAGAGCCTTAGCAGCTGTAATCTTGGTCAGCAACTCGCTGTCCTTAGTACCAGCCAGCTGAGCCTTCAAATCGTCAACGTCAACCTGCTTGGCAAGCTTAGCCTCAGCAATCCACCAATTGATAACGGCGTCGATGGTCTTGTTGTCCTTAGCAGTGGTCTTCAGGAAGGCCTCGATGTCGTCGAGACGAGCGTCAAGAGCTTCGTTAACCTCGGCGAGGTCATCAGCAGCCTTCTTGGCAGCAGCCTCGATGAGAACCATAATCTTACCACCTTCCTTGGCCTCTACGCCCATACCAGGCTCGATAGTGGGCTGGAGAGCCTCGTCGATGATCTTGTTGATCAGTTCCTCAGCATTATCCTTGCTAAGACCATACTCGTTGACAGCCTTCACAGCAACATCATAAATGGTGGGAGAGGGCTGGAGAAGCTTGTCTTCATCGCTCTGGTTGTACCACTCTTTCTGGTCACGGAGCAGATCGTTCAGAACCTTCACATAAGCCTGAGCAATAGCGCTCTCCTTAGCAGCCTTGATGGCAGCGTCCATATCATCCTTAGTAGGAGTAATGAGAGCAAGCTGGTCGTTCAGATTCTGAGCAAAAAGATTAGCCTGCTTGAGAGCCTCATTGGAAATCTCCTGAGCTCTCTGCTCAGCATTCTTCTCGGCATCCTTGCGGGTATTGTCCAGCAGACCAGCGAGAACATTAACCTCATAAGTCTTGATAAGGGTCTGGAACACCTCGTTTACGAAGGCAGACAGATTTTCCTTATCCTGCTTTGCCTGAGCGGCAATCTGATCAAGAGCAAACTGCTTGGCAGCGCCCAGAGCGTCAGCAGCCTTCTCAGCAGCGACCTTGTCGGCATAAGACTTCAACGTCGATTCGAGTCCGGGAATCAGATCCTTAAGGCCCTGAATAGCCTTAGAGTTTTCAGCAATTTTTTTGGCTTCCTCAGCAAGCTGAGAAGCAGTACCGTCAGCAGCCTTCTTATTGTCGGCTACAGTCTGAGTCAGAGTAGCGATAGCAGAAGTGTTGGCGTCAATTAATGACTTGGTAGCTTCAAACTGAGCATTGATACTGGCAACAGCGTTCTCAAGAGCGGTAGCAGCCTCACCCTTGTTGTTGGTAATCTGAGACTGCAGATCCTGAAGAGTCAGGTTGATAGTCTCATGAGCCTTATTGTTGGTCTCAGCCAAAGCCTGCAACTGCTTCAGAATGCTCTCAATCTGAGCAAGATTACCATTGGCAGTCTCACGAACCTTATCAATCTCACCCTGGAGGAGAGACTTCTGGCTCTCCAGGTCCTTCTTAACAAGACCCAGTTCGCTATTGATCTTACCAATCTCCTCGTTGAACGAAGCCAGATTGACAACGTTCTCGCTCACCTGCTTCTGCAGAGCAGCCAGATCGCTCTGGAGCTTAGCAACATCAGCCTTATCGGCAGCCTTGCTCTCAAGAGCAGAGAGAGACTGCTGCAAAGCAGTAATGTCGGCAGCAGCCTTAGCGAGGTTAGCCTTGTTGGTCTCAGCCAGTGTGTTGGCCTTGTCAGCAAGAGCGAAAGCCTCGTCGGCGCGAGCCTGGGCAGCCTTGATGGCAGCTTCCAGGACCTTGTCAGCCTCAATGAGGTTAGAAATGCTCTGACCCTGAGTAGCAATCAGCTCATTGGCCTTAGCCAGAGCAGCCTCCAACTCAGCCTTGGCAGCAGCAACCTGCTCCTTAGCAGCTGCGATGGCAGCGGTCTGAGCGGCAGCAGCCTGCTGTTCAGCGTAAGCCTTAGCGGCAGCCTCGGCAGCAGCAGCAGCGTCCTTAGCCTTCAAAAGGTTGGCATCAGAGTAAGCCTGAGCCGTAGCAACTGCGTCGCTGTAACGAGTGTTGATCAGAGTCGTCAGAGCCTCGTCAGCCTTCTTGTAAGCGGCGTCCAAGTTGTCGAACGATGTCTGCAACTTCTCAACAGTGGTATTGACTACATTAATCTTATTAGTGTAGTCAGTACGCAGTTCAGTTGCCGTCTGTGTAATGTCCTTACGAACGTCGGCAATGTCGTCGTCGTAATCCTTACAAGACGAGAAAACACCTACGGTTGCCACGAGGGCTACCATAAGCAGTTTACTAAAAAACTTTTTCTTCATACTGTTAATAAATTAAATTAATAAAAAAAATTAAGTTGTTGTACATATTTTGTTATTCTCTCAAATCCAAGGCATGAAAACCCCACATTTTGCCCACGTTTGGGCACTGTAACTCCTGTGCAGAGTACATTTTTGGTGCAAATATAGACATATTTCTTAAATCTTGCAAGAATTTTCGATTTTTTTTTTGAAAAAACGCGAAAAAGTTGCCTTTTTATGGGCTTTTCAGCGAATTTCCGTGCAAAAACCTTGAAAAAACTCTTTAGATAGGGCTGTTTTGTCACTTTGCATGTTCATCGTTTTTGATTTTTTAGCTAGCGGGGTACTTCTGTTACCTTTTTTTATCGTTTCAGGGGCTACACCTTATTTATATATATGCGCGCGCGAAGTCAGAATTCAGCTGACTTCGGCGTGCGCGGGAAGGGTATAACATCGCGGATGTTCTGCATGCCGGTGACGAAGAGGATAAGGCGCTCGAAGCCGAGGCCGAAGCCGGCATGGGGGCATGAACCGTAACGGCGGGTGTCAAGATACCACCAGAGCTTGTCGGTCTCCATGCCGCGGCGGGCGATTTCGGCCATGAGCTTGTCGTAGCTCTCCTCGCGGACAGAGCCGCCGATGATCTCACCAATCTGGGGGAAGAGGACATCAGTACCCTGCATGGTCTTGCCGTCTGCGTTCTGCTTCATGTAGAAAGCCTTGATGGAGGCAGGGTAGTCGGTCATGATGACGGGCTTCTTGAAATGAGTCTCAACGAGGTAGCGCTCGTGCTCAGAGGCGAGGTCGTCGCCCCACTGGCATGGGAACTCAAACTTGTGGCCGTCGGCAATGGCCTTCTGGAGGATATCGATACCCTCGGTATAGGTCAGGCGGACGAAACTTTCCTTCAAGACACCCTCGAGGCGCTCGATGAGCGTCTTGTCGATCATCTTGTTGAGGAACTGCAGGTCGTCCTGGCAGTTGTCGAGTGCCCAGCGGACACAGTACTTGATGAAGTCCTCCTCGAGGTCCATGAGTCCTTCCTGGTCGAGGAAGGCGACCTCGGGCTCAATCATCCAGAACTCGGCGAGGTGGCGCGGGGTGTTGCTGTTCTCGGCGCGGAAGGTAGGACCGAAGGTGTAGATGGCGCCAAGGGCCGTGGCACCGAGCTCGCCCTCAAGCTGTCCGGAGACGGTGAGCGAGGTCTGTTCGCCGAAGAAGTCGTCGTCGTAGATGATGCTGCCCTTCTCGTCCTTCTTCAGGTCGTAGAGGTTCTTGGTGGTCACCTGGAACATATTTCCAGCGCCTTCGCAGTCAGAGGCGGTGATGAGCGGCGTGTTAAAATAGTAAAAGCCGTGCTCATGGAAATAGGTGTGGATGGCCATGGCCATGTTGTGGCGAATGCGCATAACGGCACCGAAGGTGTTGGTGCGCAGGCGAAGATGGGCGTTCTTGCGCATGGCCTCGAACGACTGGCCCTTCTTCTGCATGGGATAGGTATTGTCGCAGAGGCCATAGACTTCGAGCCTGGTGGCCTGGACCTCGCTGGTCTGACCGGCACCCTGACTCTCAACCAGAATACCCTCGGCACAGATGCAGGCACCGGTAGTGATGTCCTTGAGCAGTTGCTCGTCGAACTTCGTCGGGTCGACGACCACCTGAACGTTGTTGATGGTGGAACCGTCGTTGAGGGCAATGAAGTCGACAGCCTTGGAGGAGCGATGGGTACGTACCCAACCCTTCACGCAGACTTCCTTGCCGAATTCCGTGCTTTTCAGCACATCAATTATCTTTGTACGTTTCATAGTTATCTAAACCTTAGATTATTCGTAAGCACCCATGCGGAGACGGTCGACTTCCTCCTCAGTGAGGTAGCGCCAGTCGCCGCGACGGAGATTCTTCTTGGTAAGGCCGGCGAACTGTACGCGATCGAGCTTGAGAACCTTGTAGCCCAAAGCCTCGAAGATGCGGCGCACGATGCGGTTCTTGCCGGAGTGAATCTCAATACCCACCTGCTTCTTGTCGACAGCATCGGCATACTGGACATCGTCAGCCTTAATCTCACCATCCTCGAGCTGTATGCCCTCGGTAATCTGAGTGAGGTCGTGGGCGGTGACGTTCTTGTCGAGGTAGACGTGGTAGATCTTCTTCTTGAGATATTTGGGATGCGTGAGCTTCGAGGCGAGGTCGCCGTCGTTGGTGAGCAGGAGCACACCCGTGGTATTACGATCGAGTCGGCCAACGGGATAGATGCGCTCGGGACAAGCGTTCTTGACGAGGTCCATGACGGTCTTGCGCTGCTGCGGGTCATCGCTGGTAGTAACGTAGTCCTTGGGCTTGTTGAGAAGCACATAGACTTTCTTCTCGAGGGTGACTGGCTGGTCGTGGAACTTCACCTCGTCTGTGCGGAGAACCTTGGTACCCAGCTCGGTGACCACCTGTCCGTTGACGGTGACAACACCAGCCTGAATGAATTCGTCGGCCTCGCGACGGCTGCAGACGCCAGCATTAGCGAGGAACTTATTGAGACGCACGGGCTCGTTGGGATCGTAGTTGACCTCCTTGTATTCGATGCGCTTCTTCATGCTGTACTTCGCATTGGGGTCGTAGTCTGCGGTGCGGGGACGCTTATTATACGGCTTCTGACCATAAGGGGCTTTGCCGTAGGGCTTGCCATAGGAAGGCTTGCCGGGACGGGACGGATTGGGACGGTAACCGCCGTTATTGTTGTAGGGACGGTAGCCACCACGCGGTTGCTGACCGTATTCACCCTGAGACTGACGAGGCTGATAGCCCTGCTCGTTAGCGTCAGCGGGATTACCGTAAGGTTTCTGGTAAGACTGGTAAGGTTTGTAAGGCTTGTAGGGACGCTGTCCATAGCCCTGCTGACGGGGCTGGTAACCGCCATTTTCGCCGTAGTTGCTACGGGGACGGTAGCTTCCCTGATGGGTCTGGCTTGACTGCAGACCAGCACCGAAGCCCTCAGGACGGAATCCGCCCTCATCGGCGGACTGGCGATTGTAACTGGGACGGTCGGAGCCGGGGGTGTAGGCAGGACGCTGTCCGGTGTGGATACGCGGACGGGGCGAGCGTCCACGGTAGTCACGCTGAAAACCATTGCCTGACTGCTGCTGGTAGCCTTCACGGCTGCCTGTGTTCTGATCTTTAGCAGGCTTCTCTTCGTAATTTCTTTCGTTCTCGAAATCCATAGTAATTCTTTCTTTGTATTTATACCTTTTATATATATAGGGCTGGGCGGAGAGCCTCCCGGAACGGGGACGTAGTGTTAGAGGGTGATGCCGGTATAGGTTGCGGGGGTTATGGCTCGGAGCTCGGCCTTGACAGCTTCACTGACATCAAGCGTATCGATGAACTGGGAGATGGTCGTGGCAGTGATGCCCTCGTTGGTACGGGTAAGGGCCTTGAGGGCTTCATAGGGGTTGGGATAGCCCTCGCGGCGAAGGATGGTCTGGATGCCCTCGGCGACAACGGCCCAAGTCTGGTCGAGGTCGGCCTGCAGCTTGGCCTCGTTGAGGATGAGCTTGCGCAAACCCTTGAGAGTGGACTGGAAGGCGATGACCGCATGGCCCATAGGTACGCCAACGTTGCGGAGGACCGTAGAATCGGTAAGGTCGCGCTGTAGACGGCTGACGGGAAGTTTCGAGGCAAGGAACTGCAGAACGGCATTGGCCAAGCCGAGGTTACCCTCGGAGTTCTCGTAGTCGATGGGGTTTACCTTATGGGGCATAGCCGAAGAGCCTACCTCGCCTGCCTTGATCTTCTGCTTGAAGTAATCCATGGAGATATACATCCAGAAGTCGCGGTCGAGGTCGATGACAATGGTGTTGATGCGGCGCATGGCATCGAAGATGGCAGCCAGCCAGTCGTAATTGGAGATCTGGGTGGTGTACTGCTCACGCTCAAGCCCCAGCTTGCCGCTGACAAAATCGTCGGCGAACTGAGCCCAGTTATACTGCGGGTAGGCTACATGGTGGGCATTGAAGTTTCCGGTGGCACCTCCGAACTTAGCCATAACGGGAGTGTCCATGAGAGAGCGGAGCTGCTCTTCGAGACGGTAGACGTAGACCATCAGCTCCTTACCGAGACGCGTGGGCGAGGCGGGTTGGCCGTGGGTCTTAGCGAGCATCGGCACATTGCGCCACTCCTCGGCATAATCATGGAGCTGCTCGATGAGCTCTTCGAGGAGGGGGATATAAACGTCGGCGAGCGCCTCCTTGATGGAGAGGGGGACCGAGGTATTGTTGATGTCCTGGGAAGTGAGGCCGAAGTGGATGAACTCCTTGGCCTGAGCAGGGAAGCCGCTCAACGCGGCGAGCCGCTCCTTGATATAGTATTCGACGGCCTTTACATCGTGGTTGGTGACACCCTCGATATCCTTGACGCGCTGGGCATCGGCCACGGTAAAGTGGCGATAGATATCGCGGAGCGGTTCGAAGAGGCTATGGTCGAATTGTTCAAGTTGGGGAAGGGGGAGTTCGCAGAGGGTAATAAAATACTCTATCTCTACGCGGACACGGTAGCGTATCAATGCAAACTCTGAGAAGTATGACGCCAAAGCGTCGGTCTTTCCACGGTAGCGGCCATCAATAGGCGAGATGGCTGTCAATTGAGTTAAATCCATTTTCTTTGCGCAAATTAAAAACCGCAGCATCCTATGGCTGCGGAACTCTCTCTTTGTTCTCGTGGGCGCTGACGGATTCGAACCGCCGACCCTCTGCTTGTAAGGCAGATGCTCTAAACCAGCTGAGCTAAGCGCCCTTTTCTTGTTTGCGGGTGCAAAGGTACAAAGAATTATTGAGAATTGAGAATCGAGAATCGAGAATTTTACGCTCCTTAACAGGAATTAACTAATTCAGCCAAGAAGGTGCTCAATATCTGACTGGGGAAGTATACAAAGGATAGCACGCCCGTCGGGGGTGTAGTTGACATTGGAACAAGCGAATAGCTGGTTGGTAAGGCTATCCATCTCATCGTTGGAGAGCAACTGACCATAGGGGATGGCAGTGACACGGGCCAAGGAAAGAGCAATACGCTCGCGGTGGGAAGTGAGCGGCGCCTTTGTTCCTTCGGCAACATCAGTCATGATACTACGAAGAAGAAAGACCGGATCGCCCTCAACGTCGGAGGGAATGGCATTGACAGCATAGCTGCCACCACCGAGGTCGGATAGTTCGAAGCCCATTTTCGAGAGGTGAGGAAGGCTTTCCTGAAGAAGCGGCAATTCTGAAGGAGCAAACTGGACCGCCTCGGGAAAAAGAACGCTCTGGGAGGCTATGGCGCGGTCAGCGACACGAGAGAGGTAACGCTCGTAAAGGATGCGGACGGAAGCACGATGCTGGTCAGTAATCATCAGCCCCGACTTGACGGCTGTCATGATGTAGCGGCCCTTATACTGGTAATGGAGAGGGGACTTCTCGGAGAAAATTGTCGGAGCTGCGAGGGGAGCATCGAAGGAAGACGGGGGCTGCGGCACCGCCGCAGCAGAGCCAACAGAAGGGGCGGAAACAGAAGGAAAGGAGGAGGGAGCGGGAGCGGAGGCAGACTTAAACGGGTTATAGGAGGGGTTATAGCTGACCTCAGGGGCAGCAAAGTCAGATGCGGGCGCTGCGGGGTTAAAAATAGGAATGTCAGGACGACCTTCGGTATCGAAGTCGATGGCAGGAACCTCACAAAAACGGCCGATGGCATCTTTGACGGCTGCAGCGAGAATCTGCCAGACAGGCTGCTCGTTCTCAAACTTGATTTCTGTCTTCGTCGGGTGGATATTTACGTCTATATCGGCAGGAGCTACGTCAAAATAGAGCAAATAAGGCGGTTGAGTGCCCTCGACAACCAGCCGCTCATAGGCCGAGAGAACAGCCTTATGGAAATAGGCGTGCTTCATGAAACGGCCATTGACGAAAAGATACTGGTGGGCTCCCTTCTTACGGGCAGACTCTGGTTTCCCGACAAAGCCGCTGATACTGCCCATGGCAGTAGAAACCTCTACGGGGAGCAGGTCCTGGGCGAAACGTTTGCCGAAAACATCGGCAATGCGCTGAAGGAGAGTACCGGCATGCAGGTTCAGCAGTTCGGCACCATTGCTATGAAGGGTAAAGGCTATATCGGGATAGACCAGGACAATACGCTCGAAGGCTGTGAGGATATTGTTCAGTTCGGTGGCATTAGACTTCAGAAACTTCCTACGTACGGGAACATTATAGAACAAGTTTTCTACCTTGAAGTTGCAACCGACCGGACAGGAGGCTGCCTCCTGAGAAATGACCTTCGACGCAGCCAGACAAAGACGGGTGCCAACTTCCTCCCCTTCCAGACGAGTGGTCAACTCGACCTGCGAAACGGCTGCTATTGACGGCAAAGCCTCACCTCGGAAGCCCATCGTATGAAGGTCGAAGAGATCGTCTGCCTTCCGGATTTTCGACGTGGCATGGCGTTCAAAAGCCAAGCGAGCATCGGTCTCGGACATACCATGGCCATCGTCAATGACCTGAATGCAGGTCCGCCCTGCATCGACGACAATAACATGGATATGGCGGGCACCGGCATCGACAGCGTTCTCAACCAGCTCCTTGATAACAGAAGCAGGTCGCTGAATGACCTCGCCAGCAGCTATCTGGTTGGCGACGGTATCAGGGAGGAGGCGGATAACGTCCATTGATGTGAATAGTTAGTCTTTAGGTTCAGCCTTACGCTTGGGGCGCCAGCTGAAAATATCGTATCGGTTGCGGGGACGGATATAGTCGTACCACACATAACCGGGAAGGAACTTCTTTTCCGGCGGAATCTGACTCATCGGATAGAGTATGCCTTCAGCCTTGGGCATCCAGATTTTCTTCATCTTACGATTCTCCATGAAGATGCGCAACTCGGCGGTCTCAGTATAGTTCAAGCCAACGAGCGAACTATCGGCCTCGTCGACAGGATAATAAATGACAAGCACATTGTCCTTGGCCTGCGCCTCGTCGATGGCTCCCTGCTTGAAGAAGGCGAACATCTCCTTAGAGGATATCTGGTTGTAGTTCTCCTCGTCAGGCAATTCCTCGACCGAGAAGGCGTTGTCGATAACGTGAGCATAGTCGATAACGGAGTCCTTCATGAACACATGAATCATGTCGCCAACAAGCTGCTGGCTATGGTTCCAAACGATGGGGTCATGATACATCGTCATACAGGAGTCGAGGGAGTTGTAGACCAAGGAGTCGCAGACGGCCTGGACGTCTGTTCTATAGGCGCGAACCTTATTATACGCGTGAATCTTACGGTAGACGGAGTCGGTATTGATGTTAAACGTGTATATCTTGAACGTATCGGCATGCATGAATAGCGAATCGCGCTGGGAATAGTCGATTGAAACGGCACGGTTGGTACACATGGCATACCCCGTCTCGTCGTTATACTCGCCGTAGTCGCAAGTCAGCTTGTTCTTGTTGACTGAATCTACATAAATGACATTATAATATGCCTTGCTCATGCCCGTCTTATCGTCGTGCCAGACACTGTCACCGATGAGGGTCTTGCCCTGATTGGTCATCACCGAGCGGTCAAGAAGTCGGGCGCGCTCGTTGCGGGTATCGTAGTAGCCCCGCTCGGAATAAATATGGCTTTTACCGGAGGTAATGTCGGTAGGTCCCACTATTTCGGCCATGGAGGTACGGGTGTCATAATACAGCGTATCAGTAGTGAGATACATCTCCTGAGAACGCATCTTGACATTGAAATTGAAGACGGCAAGCTTCGACTTCGTGTTATATTCGCCCCAGTCGGAGACAAGGGTTGTCTTACCATCGACCATCTTTCCGCCCTCGAAGAAATAGGCGTTATGATAGAGGCGGTCGAAGTTCAAACTGTCTGTATAAAGGGTCGTCTTGCGGTTGCGCAACTCCACATTATAGCGTGCGATTGCCATCTCGTCGTTTCCGTCGTAGTAAGCATAGTCGCTGAAAAGGGAGAGGGTGTCGCCCTGATACATCTTGACATGCCCGAAAGCCTCGAAGGAATTGCTTGCCTCGTAGAAATAGGCACTATCGCAGTGGAGCGTCGCCCCCTTATGGCGGAACTGAACCTTGCCGTTCAGAATTTGTGCTTCGGAGTTGATGTAGCGGTTGTAACGGAGCCTATCGGCATGAACGAGGTAGATATGCTCGTCTTGGGGAGCCGCACGACGAGGTTTCTTCTTCGCAGCGAAGGATGATGGAGCGGCGAAGAAGGAAAGGACTACTGCAATGCCGCAGCACAGCCAACAGAGGGTATGTAGGCGGAGGGGCAACTTCATCTTATCCAGCCTTGGTATTCAAACTCGCAATCTCTGTAGTTAGGATTGATACGGACATATGTCGCCTTTATCTTGCTATCAACCCAGTCGCGTATCTTCTTCGCATGCAAACGAGAGAGGACAACGTTCTTCAGTATCTGAAAGTCCTCAGTGATGGTAGCCTTGTGGCCTTCTATCCTGCTCTTCAGCTTAACTATAGCGCAGAGGGTCTTTCCCTGATTGTTGACCATTTTGAAAGCCCTCGACACCTGACCAACTTGCAGGGTGTCAACGACGCGCACTAAATCCTGCGGCAAATCCTGCATACGGAATTTTGAGGTTCGTCCCTCTTCTGTCAAGTTAGCCATCAAGCCCTTGCTGCTACGAGTATCCTTGTCGTCAGAGAACAAAGAGACTGCATCCTCGAAGGTGAACTTATCGGGAACGGTAACAAACTGCTTCCGCAATATGTCGGGTACTTGCTCAGCGCGGATGTAATCGGCTAAGGAGTCAAGACGGACTATGGCCTTACTGATGGCAGAGTCACTGACCACTGGTTTGCGCAGGATATGACGCACGTTGATCTTGTCGCCACGTTTGTCGATGAGTTGGATGATATGGAAGCCGAATTCAGACTCTACAATTTTGGAAACCTTCTTTGGGTCAGTCAGTCCGAAGGCCACGGCAGCAAAAGCAGGGTCGAGCGGCGCACGACCGGTATAACCAATCTCACCACCATTACGGGCTGAGCCATCTTCAGAATAGAGACGGGCCAAGGTCGAGAAGGATGCCTCGCCTTTGTTGATGCGGTCGGTATAATCACGCAACTCATCCTTGACACGGTTGATTTCCTCTATCTCTATGCGCGGGGTCTGAGTAACAATCTGTACTTCAACCTCAGTAGGCACAAAGGGCAGACTGTCCTGCGGCATATCCTTAAAATAGCGGCGTACCTCGGCGGGTGTCACTTTGATATCCTCCACAAGTTTCTGCTGCATCTTCTGCACCATGAGACGGTCACGGTAGTCGTCGTGGAGCTGAGAGCGCATCTGGCTGATGGTCTGGCGCTTATACTCTTCGAGTTTCTCGCGCGAGCCGGCCATCTGGGTCCACTCTTCAATCTGACGGTCGATGCCACTGGCAATATCTGCCTCAGTAACCTCGATACTATCAATTGCCGCCTGATGGAGGAAGAGCTTTTGGACAGCAATCTGCTCAGGAATAGCGCAGTCGGGATTGCCCTTAAAGCGAACGCCCTCCTGTGCAGCTTGCAGGCGCCACTGCTCAATGTCGCTATGAAGGATGGCCTCGTCGCCAACAACCCAAACGACCTCATCTACAACGGAAGCGGCCGATGCAGCAGCAGAATCGGTAAGCTGCGGTACCGCAGCAGCATATCCCACAGGAGCAGAAGAGGCGGCGATGCAGGCTGCAAAGACTGCGAGGAGGCCAACGATAAACAGTTTCTTCATCTATTAATGGTTATTGACGGTTTTGACAACATCAAAGTTGACTGTGAATGGATAGCGGCGGCGAAGATCGGCCACCCACTCGCGCTCAAGCTGGTCCTGATAGTCAGCAACGACCTGGCCTCGGACGTCAGTATAGTCCTCGGGGCCCTTCTTCAGAATCTTGCCATAGACAGCATCGAGGGGATAGTCCTTCAACTTCGTGACTATGGTGTCCTTGTGGAAGACGGCACTGTCAACAAGAGCGTTGTCGCCCTGCTTGAAGATGCCCTTCTCCACACGGATGCGAATGATGCTGTCACCGTTGAAGGTCTTACGAAGTGCCTCAGCCCACTGGTCGAACTTCAACTTACTGACGCAGTTCTTCACGCCCTTGATATCGGCCTCGTCCTTGACGTGGTAGGCAATGCCCTTGAAACGCGGTTCGCTCCAGTTGTAGCGCTTCTTGTTCTTCTTGAAGTACTGGGCCAAACCGGCCTCGTCCTTGGCGGCTTTGTCCCAAACATGCTGATTGCTGACCTCGTAGAGCAGCAGGCCTTCATAATATTCACGGATGAGGTTCTTCATATCTGAATCCTGGGCAGACAGTTCATCGGCTTTCTGATTCATAACATCCGCCGACGTCAGCTTGCCATTAGACTGGCTGACCAAAGTATCCACCTTTTGCTGAGCCAACTGATCGCGTATACCGCGTTGCTCCATGAATTTCAGGATGCTCTCCTTATGGAACTCGAACGGCTCAAGTTGCTTGTGTGCCTTCATGAGGATAATATGGTAACCGTAAGGTGACTGCACAATAGGTGACATCTCCCCGTCCTTCAGCGCGAAAGCGGCATCCTCGAACTCCTTGACCAGCTGGCCGCGTTGCACAAATGGCAGAAGTCCACCCTGCCGTGCAGAGCCTGGGTCCTGACTCACTTTCTTAGCCAATTCAGCGAAATCAGCACCAGCCTTCAGGGCGTTGTAGATAGAGTCGATGCGCACCTTAGCGGCCTTTTGTTCAGCCTCAGTGGCTTTCTGGTCGAGACGCAGCAAGATATGGGCGGTCTGGATAAGACCGTCAGGGCCTATCTGCTTGACAGTATTATCATAGATGTTATGAGCTTCCTTCAGCATGTCAGCATCGGTAACCATAGCGGGCAACACCTGCTGGTCGCGATATTGTGCAAACTCCTGCTTGAACGAAGTGAGCGTGTCATAACGGGCATCAAGGGCGGCGGCAACCTTCAGCTTGTAGTTAACGAAAAGGTCGACATACTCGTCAACAGACTTCTTATCAATGACGCCCTCGGAATTGTTCTTGTTATAGCTGTACTCGAACTCGCTGCGAAGGACAGGCTGGCCATTAATGGTCATGACAACAGGATCATCACTCGCCGGAAAAAAGGCAAGAACAGGAATAACGGCAAAGAGAAAAGCCGCGATAAGGATATTCGTTTTCATAATTTAATCGTTAGGACGGCTATAGTTAGGGGCTTCGCTTGTAATGGTAATATCGTGCGGATGAGACTCGTTGACACCAGCGTTGGTGATACGGGTAAACTTGGCATCGTGCAAAGCCTCGATGGTTGGGGCACCGCAATAGCCCATGCCAGAACGGAGACCGCCGACCATTTGGTATATAACCTCCTGGACAGTGCCCTTATAAGGTACACGACCAGCAATACCTTCGGGCACAAGTTTCTTCACTTCCTTGGTATCGGCCTGGAAATAGCGGTCCTTCGAGCCACGCTCCATGGCCTCGAGTGAACCCATACCACGATAAGACTTAAACTTACGGCCATTGTAGATAATTGTTTCACCTGGAGACTCCTCGGTGCCAGCAACGAGCGAGCCCATCATGACGCTGGAGCCACCGGCAGCCAAAGCCTTGACGATATCGCCGGAATAACGCAGTCCACCGTCGGCAATGAGAGGTACACCCGTTCCCTTCAAGGCATGATAGACATCATAGATAGCTGACAACTGAGGCACGCCTACGCCTGCCACGACACGTGTGGTACAAATAGAGCCTGGACCAATACCCACCTTCACGGCATCGGCGCCGTTGTCAACCAGCATCTTGGCAGCCTCGCCTGTGGCAATATTACCAACTACAATGTCAATGCCGGGGAACGAAGCCTTGGCCTCGCGTAGCTTCTCAATCACACCCTTGGAATGGCCATGGGCGGTGTCAATAACTATAGCATCGGCGCCAGCATTGACCAGTGCCTGCATGCGGTCGAGTGTGTCGGCTGTAACGCCAACGCCCGCGGCAACCCGGAGACGGCCTTTCTCATCCTTGCAGGCCATAGGCTTATCCTTAGCCTTGGTGATGTCCTTATAGGTGATAAGACCCACAAGGCGGTTGTCCTTGTCGACGACAGGGAGTTTTTCGATTTTGTTTTTCTGAAGAATATCGGCTGCGGCCATGAGGTCGGTCTGCTGGTGGGTCGTAACGAGGTTGTCTTTCGACATAATCTCATCGACAGGGCGGTCCAAACGGCGCTCAAAGCGCAGGTCACGGTTAGTAACGATGCCAACGAGCCTTTTGTCATCGTCGACAACGGGAATACCACCGATATGATACTCCGACATAATGTCAAGTGCCTGCGACACAGTTGACCCAAGAGGAATAGTTATGGGGTCGTAAATCATACCATTCTCAGCGCGCTTGACGATGGCCACCTCACGAGCCTGATTCTCGATGGACATATTCTTGTGGATGACACCGATGCCACCCTCACGAGCGATAGCAATGGCCATCTGGCTCTCGGTCACGGTATCCATAGCTGCCGTAACGAACGGCACGTTCAACTGAATGTTACGCGAGAAGCTAGTTTTCAACTCTACTGTCTTGGGCAGTACCTCGGAATAAGCGGGAATGAGAAGGACGTCGTCGAACGTCAGGCCGTCCATCACAATCTTGTCTGCAATAAATGAAGCCATAATGTTTGTACCTTTCTTTTAAATTGCGTGCAAAGGTACACATTTTTAATGAGAAATGAGAAACGAGAAATGAGAAATTTACAGGCGGCAGACTTTTTTCTTAATTCTTAACGCTTCATCCCTCATTTCTCATTCCTCTTTTCTTGTTTTCAGTTCGCCATTTCGCTGATGAACTTGATGCGAACGAGACGGATTTCGGTCTCATCGCCACCCAATTCTTGAATGGCCGTCTCAAGGTCATCAGTGTCGGAATCAGCGAAATAATCATAGATTTCGTCAACTCGGTCTTCGTCCATTACCTCGTCGAGGAAGTAGTCAATGTTCAGTTTTGTTCCGCTGTAAACGATGGCCTCCACCTCGTCGAGCAGATCATCAAAATCAATATTCTGAGCCGTGGCAATATCGTCGAGGGCTATCTGGCGGTCGATGTTCTGGATAATTTTCACCTTCAACAGCGACTTTTTGGCCACAGTGCGCACACGGAGGTCAGCCTGTCGGGTAATGTTATTCTCATCGCAGTAACGCTTGATAAGGTCTACGAACTCCTTGGCATACGGCTGCCTCACTTTACCCTCTCCCACTCCCTGGATGCTCTTCAATTCTTCGAGAGTCACGGGATATTCTGTGGCCATCTGTTCGAGCGACACATCCTGGAAAATCACATAGGGCGGACGCTCCAGGCGCTTCGACACCTTCTTTCTCAAATCAATCAGCATGCCACTGAGCACGGGGTCTAACGCACTGGTATTGCCGTCGTGATCGTCGGGAGAGTCGGGATCCTCACTATATTCATGATCCTTGACTATCATGAACGACTGCGGTGACTTCAAATATTTCTTGCCAGCAGAGGTCAGTTTCAGCAGACCATAGTTCTCGACATCTTTCTTCAAATAGCCGGCAATAAGTGCCTGACGGATAACCGGACTCCATAGCTTTTCGTCATAGTCCTCACCTGCACCAAAGAGGTCGTGGTCCTGATGCTTATGTGCGATGATTTCCTCTGTCTCACGGCCAATGATAAAGTCCTCAACATAATCAGACCGGAAATTCTCTTTAATAGCCTGAATAACTTTCAGCGTCAATACCAATTGGTCCTTGGCTTCAATCTTCGTCTTCGGATGCAAGCAGTTGTCACAATTGTGACAGTTCTCCTTCTCGTAGGTCTCGCCAAAATAGTGGAGCAGCATTTTCCTGCGACAAACAGACGTTTCAGCATAGGCAGCTGTCTCTTGTAGCAACTGGCGTCCGATATCCTGCTCAGCAACGGGCTTCCCCTCCATAAACTTGTCGAGCTTGCGCAAATCCTTATACGAGTAGAAGGCCAGACAAATACCTTCACGCCCATCGCGCCCGGCACGGCCTGTCTCTTGATAATAGCCCTCCAAAGACTTCGGAATGTCGTAGTGAATGACAAAGCGCACATCTGGTTTGTCGATACCCATACCAAAAGCAATAGTGGCAACGATAACGTCGATATCCTGCATAAGGAACTTATCCTGCGTCTCGGCTCGTGTCACAGAATCGAGACCTGCGTGATAGGGCAGTGCCTTGATTTCGTTGGCGCGCAGAATCTCTGCCAATTCCTCCACTTTCTTCCTCGATAGACAGTAGATGATACCGCTCTTTCCGACATGCTGCTTGATAAACTTGATGATATCTTTGTCGATATCCTTTGTCTTGGGGCGCACTTCGTAATACAAGTTCGGACGATTGAACGACGACTTAAATTCTGTAGCATCCACAATGCCAAGGTTTTTCTTGATATCAGTACGCACCTTATCTGTTGCCGTTGCCGTCAAAGCTATGATGGGAGCCACACCAATTTCGTTGACAATAGGACGAATACGACGATATTCCGGGCGGAAGTCATGCCCCCACTCCGAGATACAGTGTGCCTCATCAATGGCGTAGAACGAAATCTTCACCGTCTTCAGAAACTCCACATTGTCTTCCTTAGTCAGCGATTCGGGAGCCACGTACAACAGTTTGGTGATACCCGCCTTCACATCAGCCTTAACTTGGTCGATAGCAGCCTTATTAAGTGAAGAGTTCAGATAATGGGCAGTACCTTCATGCTCGCTCATCTGCGAGATGACGTCAACCTGATTCTTCATCAGTGCTATCAGGGGCGAGATGACAATGGCCACGCCGTCCATGAGCAATGACGGCAATTGGTAGCACAATGACTTGCCACCGCCCGTAGGCATCAGCACGAAAGTATCCTTACCGTCCAGCACATTCTGCACGATGGCCTTCTGGTCTCCTTTGAATGTGTCGAAGCCAAAGTATTTCTTCAGGGCTTCAGTCAAATTTGTCTTTTTTGTCATAAAACAGGCTTCCTTCTTTCAATTGTCCTCCTTTTATCTCTTGTTAGTCAACTTGCAAATGCGATTTCGCAAGTTGCTGTTGGGCATACTCTCTGGTAACTCGAAATTCTTTTACTTTCTTTGATGGCATCTCGAACATAGCATCCATCATTATACTTTCTACGATGGAGCGCAGTCCACGCGCACCAAGTTTGTATTCAACCGCCTTATCAACCATTAAGTCCAATGCATCATCATCGAATGTCAGTGTCATGCCATCCATCTCAAAAAGCTTCTTATACTGCTTAATCATTGAGTTCTTAGGTTCCACCAAAATGCGCTCCAAAGCTTTTCTGTCAAGCGGATTCAGATAGGTCAGCACTGGAAGACGGCCAATAATCTCGGGTATCAATCCAAAGGACTTCAAGTCCTGAGGCGACACATACTTCATCAAATCATCCTTATCAATTTTACGGACATTCTGTACAGAGTTATAGCCCACCACATGCGTATTCAGCCGCTGGGCTATCTTTCGCTCAATGCCGTCGAAGGCACCGCCGCAAATAAACAATATGTTACGTGTATCAATGTGAATATATTCCTGATCAGGATGCTTGCGTCCTCCCTTGGGCGGCACGTTGACAACTGTACCCTCCAAAAGCTTCAACAGCCCTTGCTGGACACCCTCACCACTAACATCTCTTGTAATGCTTGGATTGTCGGATTTTCGCGCAATTTTATCGATTTCATCGATAAAAACGATACCTCGCTGCGAAGCTTCAACGTTGTAATCAGCCACCTGTAACAGACGTGTCAGGATGCTCTCAACATCCTCGCCCACATAACCAGCCTCCGTAAACACCGTCGCATCGACAATCGTGAAAGGGACGTCTAACATCTTTGCTATCGTCCTAGCCAACAAAGTCTTTCCTGTACCTGTTGAGCCAACCATGATGATATTCGACTTTTCAATCTCAACACCACTATTGTCTTCAGGCTGTTGCAAACGCTTATAATGGTTATAAACGGCTACTGCCAGATAACGTTTTGCTTCATCCTGGCCAATAACATACTGGTCCAGATACTCCTTGATTTCCCGTGGCTTGGGAATCTTTGCCTGCGACTTCGCACTCTTCTGATGGCCGTTGCGCTGGGCCTGCTGCTCAAGCACAATCTGATAAGCCTGCTGGGCACAATCTTCACAGATGTACCCGCTTATTCCCGTTATCAGCAGTTTTACCTCACGGTCACTTCTTCCACAGAAGCTGCACGCTTTCTTCATCTATTTCTTATTTAACACTTGGTCAATCATTCCATATTCCTTAGCCTCTTCTGCCGTCATCCAGTAGTTACGGTCAGAATCGGCATACACTTTATCATACGGGGTATGCGAGTGTTCGCTGATAATCGTGTATAGTTCCTTTTTGAACTTCAGGATTTCCTTGGCCTCAATCTCAATATCAGAAGCCTGGCCTTGAACACCTCCCAACGGCTGGTGAATCATCACACGGCTATGGGGAAGCGCCGAGCGCTTACCTTCCTGACCGGCAACCAGCAGAACAGCACCCATAGAGGCAGCCATACCTGTACAAATGGTGGCCACGTCAGACGAGATGAACTGCATTGTGTCGTATATTCCTAATCCAGCAGTCACACTGCCGCCAGGCGAGTTAATATAGATAGAAATATCCTTGCCCGAGTCAACAGAGTCGAGGTAGAGCAGCTGGGCCTGAAGAGTATTAGCTGTGTAGTCATCTATCTGCGTTCCGAGGAAGATGATACGGTCCATCATCAACCGGCTGAACACATCCATCTGCGTCACATTCAACTGGCGTTCCTCCAGAATGTAGGGGTTCAAATACTGGGACTGTACCTTCATTACCTCATCCAAGGCAAGACCGTCCATACCTAAATGCTTTGTTGCGTATTTTCTGAAATCGTTCATAGTCGTTTATCAATAAGAGTTACAAAGTTACTAAAAAAAAATGGGAAACGTGCAAGTTTCCCACTTTTTTTTTGTTTTTTTTCTTTTTTTCTGCTTTACTGCAAGTAATCAAGCCTGCATAAGCTTGTTAAACTCTTCCAGAGTGACACTCTTTTCGTTCAGTTTGACAACTGTCTTCAGCTTCTGAACAAGTTTCTGATCAATAGCGCGGTCAACATAGCTTTCCATGTTCTCACGCTTCTTCATCTGCTCAGCAGCGTAATTCTCAAGCACATCATCGGGCACGTCAGACATACCATATTGAGCAAACTGTTGGCGGACAGATTCCTTGGCAATGGCCTTCAGGTCAGCCTCTTCAACTTTGATTTCCTGAGCAGCCACCAACTGTTCCTTGATGAGGTGCCATTTCAGTTCGCGAATACTACCCTCGAAGTTCTTCTCCACGAAGTCTGCACCCTGATCCTTATTATTCTGCAGCATAATGCGCTTCAACAGAGCCTCTGGGAACTGAAGTTCACCAACCTTCTTCTCCATATAGGCGCGCAGATCAAGCTGGAACTTATAATCACTGTTCATGGCAAGCTGAGGCTGCACCATTTCACTTATTTTCTGACGGAACTCCTTTTCGTTGCTGACAGCACCCTCGCCAAACACGCGGTCAAACAGTTGCTGATTCACCTCGGCGGGCTGGAAATGGCGAATCTCTGTTACCTGATAACTGAAATCAGATGTCAATTCCTTCACAGCGTCTTTCTCAACTTTCAGCAAAGCAGCCACCTCTGCATCGTTATCGGGATATGCCTTTTTTGGATTGAAAGTGATAACATCACCAGGCTTACAGCCATCAAACAGTTTCTTCTGATCCTCTGCCTTAATGTATGCAGGCATAATCATGCTGCTGTCGGTGGTGATGCCGCCCTCTAAGGTGTTACCATTCTCGTCAAGCTGGCGCAGGTCACCCGTCAGAGTATCGTTACCGCTAAACACTTCGGCTTTCTCCATCTCGCCATGCTGGCTGGCATACATAGCCACCTGCTGGTCCAGCAATTTGTCGTCTACCTTGATGGCGTAATAGTCTATCTTGTCCTTACTGGTCAATTCAGCCTTAAACTCTGGGGCCACGGCTATATCAAACATAAAGGTAAACGGTCCGTCTTTCTCCAGATCTTGAGGTTCCTGTTTCTCGCTGGCCAGAGGCTCACCTAACATTTGTATTTTGTTTTCACGGATATATCCCGTCACTTTCTCACCCAACAGACGGTTTATCTCGTCAACCTTCACGGCTGCACCATACTGCTTCTTAATCATGCCCATAGGCACCATGCCAGGACGGAAGCCGGGCACCTGAGCACGCTTCCGGTAATCCTTCAAGGTCTTCTCGACCTTCTCCTGATAATCATCTTTCTCGAGGGTAATGGTCAACAGACCATTCACCTTGTCAGGGTTCTCAAACGTAATGTTCATTGCTTCTTATACCTTATTAATAATATATGTATTCAAATTGGGGTGCAAAATTACTCAAATTTGCGCGAACGACCAAATAATTTATTATTTATTTGTGATTTTGAGGCTGTTCATATCTTTATCCCATTGGCCAGCACGGCCTCACGCATCTTCTTTTGCAGATTGCTGGCGAAGATAAAGTCTGTAAGACGCTGGTTCTTCGATTCCATGATTTCCCCACTCTGTCCCTGCCACTCTTTACAGCCTTCATAAATAAAGATAATGTTCTCGCCAATGCCCATGACTGAGTTCATGTCATGAGTATTGATAATAGTTGTCATATTATACTCACGGGTAATCCCATGCAGCAACTCGTCGATGACAAGGCTTGTCTTTGGATCCAGACCCGAGTTAGGCTCGTCACAAAAAAGATACTTGGGATTCATCACTATGGCTCGGGCAATAGCTACGCGCTTCTGCATACCGCCACTAATCTCGCCAGGGAATTTCTGCTCCGCTCCCACCAAATTCACGCGATCCAGACAGTCCATGGCTCGTTTTTCACGCTCGCGCAGGTTCATTGTCGAGAACATGTCAAGCGGGAACATAACATTTTCAAGAACTGTAAGTGAGTCGAACAGGGCTGCTGACTGAAATATCATTCCCATCTCACGGCGCATGTGTACCTTTTCTTTCTTTGACATCTGGACAAAGTCACGGCCATCGTAGAGAACCTGCCCTGACGTGGGGTCAAGAAGCCCCACAAGATTCTTCATCAGCACTGTCTTACCCGACCCACTCTGTCCAATAATCAAGTTCGTCTTTCCGTCCTCGAAGACTGTCGAGATGTTTTTCAGCACCTCTTTCCCATCAAAACTCTTATACAAGTCTTTTACTTCTATCATTCTTCTCGGGGGATTTAAGACAGCAACTGAGTTAAGAAAACATCGGAAAACAGTATCAGCACGCTCGACGAAACGACGGCATCAGTAGAAGCCTTACCAACATTGACCGAGCCGCCCTCAACAGTGTAACCGAAAAAAGCGGGGACGGACGTAATGATAAAGGCAAAGAACAAACTCTTAATAATAGACATCCACATGAACCAGGGAATAAATGTATGCTGCAGTCCAAGTGTCAAGTCGTCGGGAGGCATGATGTGCATGCCGTAGGCCGTGAAGTAAGCACCCACAATGCCCATGCCAGAAGAAAAGATGACGAGGAACGGCATCAGTGTAATCATGCCCAGAATTTTAGGAAGAATCAGATAACAGGCAGAGTTGACTCCCATGATGTCGAGCGCATCTATCTGCTGCGTCACACGCATGGTACCTAACTCCGAGGCAATATTCGAGCCCACCTTGCCAGCCAGTATCAGACACATAATAGAACTCGAGAATTCCAAGAGCATAATCTCGCGCGTGGTGTAACCGGCTACCCAGCGAGGCATCCACGGCGACTCAATGTTCACTTTCATCTGGATGCAGATAACGGCGCCTATGAAGAACGAGATGAGCAACACGATACCAATGGAATTGACACCGAGCTGTGCCATCTCCTTTACGTACTGTTTCCAGAACATCCGCATACGCTCCGGCACAGAGAAGGTGCGGTTCATTAGCATCACGTATCGACCAAAGGTGGTCAGCCATTTCTGCAGAAGCGTCATTTTCACTTAATTTTGGGTACAAAGTTACGAAAAAATCTCAATTCTCAGTTGCCAATTCTCAATTATTTCGTACCTTTGCACGCAAATTAGATTATTATGGAACAGGAAAGCATTGTACTTCGGGCTGAAGGACTGGTGAAACGCTACGGAAAGCGCACGGTTGTGAACGACGTGAACTTCGACGTTCGTCAGGGCGAGATTGTTGGACTGTTAGGCCCTAATGGAGCCGGCAAGACCACCTCGTTCTACATGACGACTGGTCTCATTGTTCCCAACGGCGGACACATCTACCTTAACGACGAGGAGGTCACCGACTATCCCGTCTACAAACGAGCACGCGCCGGTATCGGCTATCTGGCTCAGGAAGCTTCTGTCTTCCGTAAAATGTCGGTCGAAGACAATATTCTAAGCGTTCTCGAGATGACTGGAAAGCCCCGCGAATACCAGCTAAACAAGCTCGAGGAACTTATTAAGGAGTTCCGCCTCGGCAAGGTTCGCAAGAACAAGGGTGACCAGCTCAGCGGCGGTGAGCGCCGACGCACCGAGATAGCACGGTGTCTGGCCATCGAGCCGAAGTTCATCATGCTCGACGAGCCTTTTGCCGGCGTCGACCCCATTGCCGTGGAAGACATACAACACATCGTCTGGCGCCTTAAATACCGCAACATTGGCATTCTCATCACAGACCATAACGTTCATGAGACGCTGAACATCACCGACCGTGCCTACCTGCTTTTCGAAGGCCGCATCTTGTTCAAGGGCAAGCCCGAGGAACTGGCAGCGAACCCCATCGTAAGGGAAAAATACCTCGGTTCGAACTTCGTACTTCAGAAGAAAGACTTCCAACTTCTCGACGACGAGAAGCGCCGCCGCGAAGCTTTGGAAGAAGACTGATATCCAACAACCTACTTCATGCGCCAGGAACCGTTGCACTCAACCATGGGAACAACGATTTCTTCGTCTATACTATCGCCAAAGCAGAGGATAAGCATCACGTTTGTATAACCAGTAAGGGAGTCACTCTTGGCCGATGAAATACGGACATCGCGGATTCCCCGATGGGCACGCTCCTGCTGAGCCATAAACTGACGATAGCCCGCAAGCAGCTGTTCACGGTAGTCATCGGGAATACTATCAGCCTCTGCCCTACCCTCAAGAAACTGCTCGTACTCTCCCGTCATCAGGTGACGGTAGTAGCCTTCGGCGGCCAGAGAGGCCAGTTCTTCCGGTGTTGGCGAAGAGCAATTGATAATGCCCAGCAATCCCAGACAGCCCAATAACCCCAAAATACGTCGCATCACTTCTGACGGATAAAGACGTTGATGGGAGAGCCGGTAAGTGTCCAATTCTCTCGAATCTTATTCTCCAGAAAGCGCTTGTAAGGCTCCTTGACATACTGCGGCAGATTGGCATAGAAGACGAAGGTGGGAATCTGCGTGTCAGGCACTTGCGAGACGTACTTGATCTTGATATACTTGCCCTTGACCGATGGTGGCGGCGTGGCCTCGATGAGGGGCAGCATCACCTCGTTGAGCTTAGTGGTACCGATGCGCGCCTTACGGTTGAGATAGACCTCCTTGGCGGTCTCAAGGACCTTGAAGATGCGCTGTTTGGTGAGTGCCGAGGCAAAGATGATGGGGAAGTCTACGAAAGGAGCCATACGCTCGCGGATGGCGTTCTCGAAGGTTTTGATAACTACCTGCGACTTATCCTCGACGAGGTCCCACTTGTTGACGACAACGACCAACGACTTATTATTCTTCTGAATCAGCTGGAAGATGTTCATGTCCTGAGCCTCGATGCCGCGGGTGGCGTCTATCATCAGGATGCAGACGTCGCTATTCTCGATGGCGCGGATGCTGCGCATGACGCTATAGAACTCCAAATCCTCGCTGACCTTGTTCTTGCGGCGGATACCTGCGGTGTCGACGAGATAGAAGTCGAAACCGAACTTGTCGTAGCGGGTATAGATGCTGTCACGGGTGGTGCCGGCGATGTCAGTAACAATATGCCGCTCCTCGCCGATGAAGGCATTGATCAGACTCGACTTGCCGGCATTGGGGCGACCGACCACAGCGAAGCGGGGAATGCCCTCCTCAAGGTCGTCGCCGCTCTTCTCAGGGAGTATTTCCAGTACCTTGTCGAGCAGGTCGCCGGTGCCGCTGCCCGTGGCTGCGCTGATGCAATAAGGGTCGCCTAATCCAAGCTTATAAAAATCGTACTGTCCATAGAGGTCTTTACCGTCATCAGCCTTATTCGCCACGAGGAGAACAGGAAGCTTTGCACGGCGCAGAATCTGTGCCACGTCCATGTCCCAGTCAGTGACGCCGTTCTTGATATCGCAGAGGAAGAGGACGAGGTCGGCCTCCTCGGTGGCGATGATGACCTGCTTGCGAATCTCCTCCTCGAAGATATCGTCTGAGTTGACCACCCAACCGCCGGTGTCGACGACTGAGAACTCACGTCCGCACCACTCACACTTGCCGTATTGGCGGTCGCGCGTTGTGCCCGCCTCGTCGCTGACGATGGCCTGGCGGGAGTTAGTCAGACGGTTGAAGAGTGTTGACTTGCCCACGTTCGGGCGTCCCACGATGGCTACTAAATTTCCCATAATCTTATCTCTGTTTTTTATCCGTCTGCAAAAGTACGCATTTTCCCTGAGAAATCAAAGCAGATTCCTGTTTTTCTTCAGCGTGGCGGCCAGTTGCTCAGTCTCCAAGAGCGAACTTATAGCCTAACGACAGCATGAAGCAGCGATTGTAGAAGGCGTCGCCCACATTGACCACCTTCATCAGGCCCCAGTTGTAGCGGGCATCGAGCACAAAATTCATGTATTCATAGGAAACGCCCACGGGGACAGACAGGTCGAAAGTGCTGACCTTGATGTCCTCGCCAGTGAACAGATGGTTCAGTTTGTAGAGATCATCCAGATCAACGGTTGCATCATCGTAGAGCTTCGCCTTAGCCCTCATCTTAAAGCCCGGCTGAATACCAGCCTTCACGGCCAGACCTGGCAGCACGTAATAACTGACGAGTATCGGAACATGAACGTAGTCGAGGTCGACCGTGTACTTGTTCTGTCCGGCTTCATCCAGAAAGTCGTACTTGGCACCCTGATTCGACAGGATGGCCCCAAAGCCCAGACCGAGATTGTCAGACATCATATACTCTGCCTCCAGACCTAAGTGGATGTCGGTGATAGACTTGTCGGCATCACTCAGCGTAGCGATGTTCAGGCCGAATTTGGGCTGGATGGTGAAGTCGCCCTCTTTATGCTGAGCCATAGCTGTTAGAGCAGGCAGCAGGATAGCGAGTGAGATAATGAGTCTTTTCATATGCTTATTCTATTGTCATTCAGGGTTATATCCAAAGTTGTCGAGTTCACGTTTCGACGAGCGCCAGTCCTTGTCGACCTTGACGAACGTCTCGAGGTAGATATGCTTGCCGAAGAATTTCTCCAGCGCTTTGCGGGCCTCGGTCGAGACCTTCTTCAGAGCGACGCCCTGATGGCCGATGATGATGCCTTTCTGCGAGTCGCGCTCCACATAGATGACGGCATTGATGTGTATCTGCTGCTCATCCTCCTTGAAGCGCTCCACAACGACCTCCACCGAGTAGGGAATCTCCTTGTCGTAGTAGAGCAGTATCTTCTCGCGGATAATCTCCGAGACGAAGAAGCGGGCAGGCTTGTCGGTGAGCTGGTCCTTGTCGAAGAAGGCGGGACTCTCGGGCAGCAATTCCTGAATGCGCTTCAGCAGCATGTCAACGCCGAACTTATTCTTGGCCGAGATAGGCAGAATCTCGGCATTGGGCAGCAGCGAGTGCCATTTCTCAACGATGTCGCCAAGGGTCTTTTGGTCGCTCTCATCAATCTTATTGATAAGCAGCAGCACAGGAATCGTCATCTTCTGCACCTTCTCGAGGAAGTCCATGTTCTTCTCAGGGTTCTCCACCACGTCGGTGACGTAGAGCAGCACGTCGGCATCCTGAAGGGCCGACTCCGAGAAGGCGAGCATCGACTCCTGCAACTTATAATTCGGCTTCAGAACGCCCGGGGTGTCGCTGAATACTATCTGCATGTCGGGCGTGTTGACGATGCCCATGATGCGATGGCGCGTGGTCTGCGCCTTGAACGTCGCAATCGAAATGCGCTCACCTACCAGCTGGTTCATCAGCGTACTTTTACCTACATTGGGATTACCAACGATATTCACAAATCCTGCTTTATGCCTCTTTACTTCTGCCATAATCATAATTATTATGCCTGCAAAGATACAACTTTTGACCCAATCCGCCAAACAACCATCGAAAAAAATAGTTCTAAGGGCATAAGAAAAACGGCATGGAGCCTGTGGCCCATGCCGTCGATATTGTCACTATTCGCGCGTCACATCATTCGTTTCCGTCGTAAGCCCACTTCAGGTAGCTTGCGCCGTGAACGAAGCCAGCTCCGAATGCAGTAAGCAACATATTGTCGCCTTTACGCAACTTTTGCTCGTTGTCCCAAAGTGCCAATGGAATGGACGCTGCCGACGTGTTGCCGTAATGGTCGATGTTGACGATGACCTGCTCCATTGGCAGTTCCAGACGTTTGGCCACTGCCTCAATGATACGCATGTTAGCCTGATGGGGAACAATCCACTGGATGTTGTCCTTGTTCAAACCATTGCGCTCAGCAATGAGGGCACAGTCGTCGCTCATGTTGGTAACAGCGTAGCGGAACACGGTACGCCCCTCCTGATAGAGATAGTGAAGACGGTGGTCGACCGTGAAATGACTGGGCGGGCAAACCGAGCCTCCTGCCTTCAGGTGGAGGAAGGGCAGGCCCTTACCGTCGCAGCGGAAATAGCTGTCAAGACAGCCGATGTTCTGCTCCTCGGTGGCCTCTACCATGACGGCAGCGGCACCATCGCCAAAGAGCGGACAGGTCTGGCGGTCCTTATAGTCGACGATGGACGACATCTTGTCGGCACCGATGACGACAACCTTCTTCACCCGACCGCTCTGAATCATCATTGCTGCCTGGTCGAGAGCATAGAGGAAACCGCAGCAGGCGCCCCAGAAGTCAAACGCATAGGCGTTCTTCAGTCCGAGTTTGCCCAACACGATGCTCGCCGTCGACGGGAACTTGTAGTCAGCCGTTGAAGTGGCTACAATGACTGCGTCAATGGTGTCAGGGTCGGCATTTGTCTTCTTCAACAGTTGTCTGGCCGCCTTGCGTGCCATATAGCTGGTACCGAGACCTTCCTCAGTCAGCAGGCGACGCTCCTTGATACCGACGCGCGTCATTATCCACTCATCGCTGGTGTCCACCATGCGCGAGAGTTCCTCATTGGTCAGGACATAGTCAGGCACGTAGCCACCAACGCCCGTAATAATCGCGTTGATTCTGCCCATTATTCAGCTACTTCGTCCTCTTTCTTGATAGCTACCTTGCCACGGTAGTAGCCGCAGGTGGGGCATACTGTGTGGTACACATAGTAAGCACCGCAGTTAGGGCATACTGCCAGCGTAGGAGCTACTGCCTTGTCGTGGGTACGACGCTTCAGAGTACGGGTCTTCGATTGTCTTCTTTTAGGATGTGCCATAATTCTATTAACTTTAAACTTTTAACTTTAAACTTTTAACTTCTTGAGTGCTTCCCATCGGGGGTCTACAGCCTTGGTGGACTCCTCATCGCCGCTTCGGTCGGCTGACAGCTCTTCCAGAGCCTTCGTCATAGCAGGATTGCACTTACCAGTTGCGTGCACGTGCTGGATGGGTATGGCCAATGCTATAAACTCATAGATGTACCATGACGTGTCGAGTATTCCTTCGTTCTCGTCCACGGTCACGGTGTCATCATCCTCTGAGGCCGTGCTGCCGAGCTTCACCGTCAGGCGGTTGTCAGTCTCTATGGGCTGCTCCATCAGGTCAAGACAGCGGTCGCACACAATGTCTACAGTGCCGACGGTGTGGAACAGGAGTTCGAAAAAGCCGGATGCCTTGCGTATAGACAGCGACACATGCAATGCCCCGCTTTCCACTTCCGTCTGGTCCAGAGCACCGAAGAAGCCCTTGTCGAGGTCGAATTCCAAGGTTGTCGCCTCGGCCGTCAGCCCTTTCAGGTCTATCTTAAACTGCTCTAAATTACACATATACACACTTTTGGGCTGCAAAGGTACAAAGAAATAGGGAAATAGCCAAATATTTCCCTCATTTTTTTACTTTTTCAACTCTATACGGAAGGTCGTGCCCTTGCCGACTTCCGACTGTTTCACGAAGATGCGCCCCTTGTGATACTCCTCGACAATACGCCTGGCCAGCGACAGGCCGAGGCCCCAGCCGCGCTTCTTCGTGGTGAAGCCGGGCGTGAAAACATTCTTCACGTCTTTCTTGCGGATGCCCTTGCCATTGTCCTGCACCTCGATGGCCACGCGCCCCGACTCCTCAGTCAGTGTCAGCACGATGCGCCCCGAGCCCTCCATCGCGTCGACGGCATTCTTACACAGGTTCTCGATAACCCACTCGAAGAGCGAGGCGTTCATCTTCACGATCACATCATGGTCGGGCAGACGGCATACCATCTCCACCTTCTTCGACGTGCGGCGGTCCATGTAGTCGACCACATGGTCGAGCACCTCGTTCATCGACGAGTCGACGGGTTCGGGCAGCGACCCGATCTTCGAGAAGCGCTCGGCAATGCGCTCCAGCCGCTTCACGTCCTTGTCCATCTCGGGTATCAGAGCGTCCTCGGGGTGCTGCTCCTTCAGGATCTCCACCCACGCCATCAGACTTGAGATGGGCGTGCCCAGCTGGTGGGCCGTCTCCTTCGACAGTCCCACCCACACCTTGTTCTGCTCAGCCTTCTTCGACGACAGCAGGGCGAAGATGGCCACGACGACAAAAATCATCACGATGCCCAACTGGACGTAGGGCCACTGCGTCAGCCGCTTCAGCATCGTCGACTCGTCGAAACAGACCAGCTGGCTGGCAATGCGGATGGTGTCGCCAGCCTGCATCATGCGGCGGGCGTAGGCCTCGATGTGCAGTGTGTCCTGGATATTGCGGAAGTCATCGATGCCTCCCTCGCTGTTCACCACGATGACCGGAATGGTGTTGTTCGACTGTATCACGTTCAGCACCAGCGTCAGGTCCGTCGTCTCGTCGGCAGTGTTCAGCGCCTGCAGCGCCTCGGCCCACGTTTCCATCTTGGCACGCTCCTCCCGCTGAAGGTCGCGCACCAGGAAGTGGGACACCAGCAGCGACACCACGGCTATCACAACAGCCGCAATGACGAGCAATATCTTCACCTGGCGGATTCTGTCTGTCCACTGCATAACAGTCTGATTACTTCACCACAATCTTCTTCCCGTTTATAAGATAGATTCCCGCAGGCAATCCTTCAAGTGTTGTTGCCTTCGTGCGGATTCTACGCCCTTGTAGCGTGTAAATGTCAACAGGATGCGACGTGAGGATTTCGCTGATGCCTGCCGGTACTACCACCGTCAGTATGCCGTTTTCGTACGTGAGGTCATAGTTCTGAGCTTCACCGCCGCTAAGTACAATCTCGTATTCGCCGACCGGACTGTCTTTAGTCGCTGATGTCGTTGCTGTAGGCCTCTTTGTCAGCACGCTCTCGTCTTCGTCTAACTTCCACCCTGTAAAAGATAATACGAACTCCGGATTATCCATATTCTGCTCACGTGTCACGTTTTCGACCCTGACTGTCAACGGTGCCTTCGTAATGGTCAGCGTGCCGTTGACGTAGGTATCGTTATAGTTGGCAACACCGCCCTTACTGATGATGATGGGATACGTGCCGACAGGTGACGCAGACGTGGCCTCGCAGACGACTTCAGGCTGACCGTCCAACGGTGCACCTTCCGACGTAAAGCCGAACAGGGGGTTCTCGTCGCCGTAGACGCGCGTGTAGCTACCGGCTGTCACGGTCACAGGATCGGCAGGCTGCACCGTCAGCGTGCCCGACACACAGCTTATCTCGTAGTTCTGAGCCTCAGCACCAGAAACCACAACACTATACTCACCGGGAGCGCTTGATTCAGTGGCCTCGCAGACGACGGTTGGCTGCTTCGTCAGCACCGCCTCGGTCTCGCCGTTCTTGAAACCCTCATAAGTGACGGTGAATGCCGGCATGGCCTCACCCTGCTTCTTCGTGTAGGTCCCTACCCTGACTGTCAACGGTGCCTTCGTAATGGTCAGCGTACCGTTGACGTAGGTGTCGTTATGGTTGGCAACACCGCCCTTACTGATGATGATGGGATACGTGCCGACAGGACTTGCAGCAACAGCATCACAGGTAACCTCTGGAGTGCCGGCCAATGTTGCTCCTTCGGATGTGAATCCAAATGCAGGATTAACATCGCCATAAAACCGGGTATAGCTCTTGGCTGTCACCACCACAGGCGGGTGATTAACAACCACAGCCCCCTGCTGGCCTCCAGTCCAGTCGCCAGAGGTACTATCTGTTACCTCCACATCACCCTGTGCCATCGCCGGAACTATCATTCCCAAGCACATCAATATCAATAATAATCGTTTCATACCCTTTCGATACCTTATATATTTATAGCCCTATCCGACGATTCCGCCGAAATCCTCGTCGATGATATCCCATCCACTGATGCCAATGTCCAACCCGCCCTGCGTCTTGTTGAGTCGGATTGTCAGCCGATATTGTCTCTTAGCCTCCAGCAGGAACGAGTTTTGCAAGGTATAGTTATTGCCGTTCCAGTCGACCTTCACCAAATTGGAGAAAGCAATCTGCTGGGGCAGCAGAATGGCGGTAAAAGTAAGGTCGCCGTTGTCGCGACACTTCACGTCAGCCACCTCGCCTTTAGCTGTTACCATACCGCTCTGCAGGTCAATCGCTCCCATGGTCTTACTGCCACCGATTGCAACGGTCACATCGCCTGTTTTCAATTCACCTTCACTAAAACCAGCACCGGGTGTCACCACCACTGTCAGCCAGCTCAACTGATGGGTCAGCGTCAGACTTATACCGTTGTCGAGCGGCGACAGGCCCTGTGCCGTTCCCCATAACAAGTCACTCTTCCGGAACCCCTCGTCTGTAGTCTGGTCTGTTTCTACACGGAAGACCATTGACCTGGCGTCCCCCACCTGTTCCACAAAGGGAGCATAGGCATAAAAGTCAGCATTAACATTTGTATCCAGCCAGTATATCGGGGCCGAGGGCACCCAAGAGCCATCGGCATAGTTCATCTGCAGGTTATTAACGTAGTTGCCATCCGCCATCAGAGGGGACTGCAGGCCATTGACATCGTTCACCATATAGAGCCCGACCGGTGACCCACTGCCGCCAACCTCGTCACCCTCCGCACGGGTTACTATGTTTACGGCCATACGGTTGTTCTCCACAGGCGTTTCACCGCCCTCTGGCTGCTGAGGGCTGTCAGTATCATCGCTTCCGCATGCCATAAGTAGAAATGCTCCAAACCCCAGCAAGGCACACGTCATCTGCTCTTTTAACTTCATAACTGCCTCGTTTCTAAACTACTTGACGAACTACCATCCTTCGATGCTGCTGCCTATTTCAATCTTCACCTTTTCAGGGTTCTTGTCAAGCGTGACGGAGAGCGTGTGCCGGACGCCCGGCTTATAGCTCATCTTCCCTTCCATAAGATAGCTGACACCGCCAGCGACAACCTCGACAAGCGGCCGGCGTGAGGTAATATTCTGAGGTACGACGATAGCTTCAAACTCGTCACTGGCCCGCTTCAGACAGCCGATGCTACTGGTACCGGCATAATTATCCTTTGACACATCGCCTGTTGAGAGGTCGATGCTTGCCTTAGTGACAGTGCCGTAAAGGAAAACCTTCGTATCGGACGGGATACTGCCGTCGAAGTTCTCTCCTTTCTTCAGGCGCACGACGACACTTGACATCTTGTGAGCAAACTTCATTGTCACCGGTGACGACGAGGCGACGACCCCCTCTTTGCCTGCCCAAAGGAAATCGCTCTTGCTATAGGCAGCCTGTGTAGACTGGTCTTCGCTGACACTGAAATCATAGTTGCTGACATCATTCACGGCTGGTGAATAGGGATAATAGGCATACACGCTGTGCTGCCCTTCGTTCCAGTAGACCTTGCGCCTCGACGTCCACGACGTGCCGTTGTAGGCAAACAATTCGTTGTTCACCTCGTTACCGCCTAATTGGAGCGCAGCATCTGCCCTGGTCACATAGACCCCGATCTCGTCCTTAGCCTCAAAGGCTGTCTCCGTGGCCCGGGTCACCTGACCAGGATGTTCCATCATCAGTACAATTTCTCCCTTTTCAGGGGTGAACATTGTGTTACCTGTCTCGTCGTCGTTCGAGCAGGCCGTGAAGGTCATTGCGGCCATCATGGCCATCATGGTTAGTTTCGTTGTTTTCATATTTATCTTTTTTTATTCTTTAACTGTGTACGTATCTTGCGAACCTGATTACCCATTTCCCGCCCGTTGACAGTCAGCGGAATATGATGCAGGTTACTGCCTGAGTAAGACGATCCGCCTATCGAGCCTTCGCCACCACGAGTAGCAGCCCTTGTAGCGGTATTCCCCCAAGCCTTCGAGTCGTGGGCATAGAAGTAGTCCATAGAAAAGCCTTCGCCTGCATAGTCGAAGATGCGGCGCATGATGCTCAGGCGGCTGGGTGCATTATAATAAGGTATGCCATAGTTCATGCAGGAATTCTGTTCCGGACGGAAGATGCCGCGCATATAACTCAGTCCACCCTCAAAGACATCGACATAGTCGCTGTAGCGTGTATCGAAAACGAATTCCGCCCACGGCACACTGTGCAGACCGCTGGTAGTTGAGAGATTGGCATACTCGCCACTGCTGTGTTTTCTCTCGACGATATCCTTCACTCCCGACGGTGCCCAGGCACTGTAGACGATGCCCTCGTCGCCCAAGCGCCCGAAGCCATGACCGCCCGCCTCGTGCTGGACGACGCCCCGCGTGTCTTGCGGATAAGGCCGGCTGCTGGGTGGACAAAGACTGATGGGCGAACCGTACCATTCGAAATAGGTCACGCCCTCGTAGGCATCGCTGTTAGGCACCAGAATAATAAGCGAGCGCCACAGGTCGTCCTTCGTCAGTGGCGTATGTTCCACCGCATAGTCTCTCACTTCATCGGCCTCGGTGATGAGCTGATTGCTTGTGCAACATAAACCATCGTAGCCATAGAGCGTACCGAAGTGGTTATTGACGTATGTATTCATGGTGTTCACGCCCTTTTCCTGCGACAGCGGGAAAGTGACGTAGACGTTGAAAAAGTCGCGATGGCTCTTGTAAGGTTCCAGGTCGAAGAAGTGCTCGGTCTGCTCCTTCACAAGATTCAGGTAGTTTTCATTCGAGATATCCTCGCCGTCGAAGCCGTCGCCCATGAACACTATATCAATGCCTCGTCCCTTGGTATGCGTCTGCAGGGCCAGATAACTGTCCTCCTCGTACTGGTAGTCGTACTGCCGTACTACGCAGAACGTCTCGTAGTTCGCTCCGGTCATGGCGAAGCGGATGGTGTCCTGACGGTTACCGCTGCCAAAAGCCATTTGCTGGAAGACAAGTGTCAGTTCTGTCTTACCCGTTCCGCTGGTCTTTGAGAGAGTCACCCACGACGGTTGGCTCTTCACTGTCCAGGCCCCGTCGGCATTGAGTACGAGCTGCTCTGTATGTGCCGTATTCAAGGCACAGGCTGCTTGTGGCCGGCACACGAAGTTAGAGTATTCCGCTATGCGTTTGAACTCCTTCCAGCCTTCGGCCTCACGATATTTCTCAACGCACCTCTTCGGTACCTCTACCGTGAAATTATCCTTAGGGACGCCTCGGAAGGCATTAGCACAGACTACGGGAGGGTCTTCGTCCTCGCAGACGATGCTGTTAAGGTTGTAGCAGTTTTCAAACGCTATCTGATCGATGATATCAACACCCTCCGGGATGACCAGTCCTGTAATAGCAGTACAGTTGCGGAAGCATCCTCCTGGTATACGAACCACATGCTTGGGTAACTCGACCGTTCCCATGAGGTGTTCACAGCCGGCAAATATTCCCTCAAAATTATAGCCGCCGTTCTCCATGATGCGGAGATTGTCAGGGAAGACAATCTTCGTGATGCGCGTTCCGGCAAAAGCGGCACCGCCGAGCTTTTTCAGGTTAGGCGGCAGCACCAGCTCGCCTGAGAGCTGGGAACCGCAAAAGGCAGCCCCGCCAATGACTGTTACGCCGTCGTGAAATTCCACTTGTGTACAGCCGATACCTTGAAAACAATTGCCAGGAATCTCGGTAACAGCAGGTGGTATAACCAGTGTTCCTGTCACTTTCGGAAAAGCCATGTTCGAAAGAGAGGTCAGCGACGGTGGCAGGTAAAGGGTTCCCTCGAAGTCGCTGCCCTGGAAGCAGAAGTAATAGCCGGGGTCTAAGTACTCTATACCTTCAGGCAGACGCAGTTCACCGGTAAAGCTGTTGAAAGAGAATGCTCCGCCCTCGACACGCTTCAGCGTTGAAGGGAAAGACAGCCGCCCCTTCATTCCGCAATTCATAAATGCCTCACCTTCTATGCGCTCTACTCCTTCCGGAATGACAAGGTCGCCGACAAGCGGTGCGGCGAAGAAAGCCTGCCCCTCAATGATGTGAACACCCGTTTCCGGAAACACGAAATGCTGCAGGCGCTTGTGATCGGCGAACCCGCCCAGCCGATGGTCTTCCATTTCCACCTTGGCAAAGTTTACGTCACGGAGGTTCAGCAGATGCCAGCGTATGAAGTCACGATCGGTGCTGTTCATCGGACCAATGACCTTAAGGCTCGACAGCATATCGTAATCATCGCATATCTTATCCACCTCCTGTTTCAGCGTTCCTGCCTCAGTCAACGTCACCACGCTGTACTGGCGTACCAGTCCGTCGTGCAGTCCCGGGTCATCTATCCAGGCCACGATGTCATCGGCTTTCAGCTCCAAGGTATAGTCGCCTGTGGCGGATGACTTATTGACGGTGATGGTCATATTGTGCATCTTACCGCTCAGGTAGCTGGTAGCAGCTGTCTTAGTGAGCGAGTAACTGTGGCCGTCAATATCAACAGTAGCCAATGGCATGCCAGCAGGAACGGTCTGGGGGAAAACCACGGCACGGTAGTTGCCATTGTGCATAAGCGGGGTAATGGCGGCAGCGTGGCCATCACCTACCGTCACCGTGCCCGTCGACAGGTCGACCACACCGTTCAGCACCGTGCTCTCTACCTGTACCGCTTTCTCTAAGCTGGCCCATTCGTCAGAAGTGAAGCCCGTGCCCATGTCAAGCTGGATACAGACGCCGGCCATCAGGTGCTTGTAGTTCAGGCAGACGGTCTCCGCCGTTGGCATTATCTTTTCTGCTTTGGCCCAAAGCAGGTCACTCTGCTCATAGCCTGCTGCAGCTGTGCTGGTGACAGAAGCATTCTGCTGGCTACTGACTATAAAATTATATTCAGTAACGCTCTCCATCTGCCCGTCGTACGGATAATAGCCGTAGAAGTCGGCAGGCGTCGTCGTATTTTTCCAGTAGAGCTGGTAGTTCGCCGTCCAGCGGCTGCCATCATAGACGAAGCGTATGTTGCCGGCACGTTCACCTTTCAGTGCGGGAACGCCGGCATTGCCTTCCGCATCATAGTCCACCACGAAGATTCCCACGGCATCATTGGCCAAGAAGCCGTTGTCAATGTCAGCCCGCGTCAAGTGACTGCTGACAGGATAGTTTGCTGTCAGTTCTATCGGCAACGCCGTATCTTCACTGCCGGAGGACTCTTCCGCGTAATCGGCGCAAGAAACCGGCAGGAAGGCCAAGGCTATATAATATAATAAGGATTTGTGCTTCATTTCTTACCTCCTTTCTACTTAAGATTGTCGAGCGGCGAGCCGTGAATAATGACAGGGCCGGAACAATGCATGGCCGGGGTTGCCGGCGAGACACCGGTACCCCCTGAGCGCGTCAGGAACTTATCCCCCCAGGCACGGCTGTCGTTGCTCACGAAATCCTCGAACGAGAATGTGCCGCCGCTATACTCCATGATGCGCTCGACGATGGCCTGCCGTGAGATCGTGTTATAATAGGGCACGTTGTTGTTCATGCAGGAGTTCACCTCCGAACGGTAGATGCCACTGCCATGCATATAGCCACCCTCATAGATGTCAACGATGTCGCCATAGGCGGGGTGGAAAATCAGGTGGCTCCAGTCTATTTCCTTATACCGCCCGTTCAGCGACAGGTTACGATACCAGCCTAAGGCCTTGTCTTCTGCCACTTGACTGGCATGCCCGCAGCAAGAGCAGATACAGGTCCAGATGTTGTCGCGGTGGTACACATACTCATCGCCCAGCTTACCAAAGCCATGGCCGCCTGCCTCATGCTGGATGAGCCCCCGGTAATCATAAGGATAATCATAGCGGCTGTGAGGCACAAACGCCACGGCAGCGCCGGTGCTATACAGCGAAGTTCTGCCCTCATACACATCGCTATTCAGCACACAGATTATGAGACTCTGATTGACGTTCTGTCCAGTGAGGGCAGAACCGCTGACAGCATTGAGCATATAGTCGAGGACCGCATCGGCATGGATGTCTAAGCGCCCGCCTGCTCCAGCGCCGTACGTCGTGCTGAACTTGGTCTGCCGCCAGATGTTCACATTCGAGCAGACACCACTCTCATAGCTCATGGCCATGGCGGCATAGACGTTGAAATAGTCCTTGTAAGTCTTGTAAGGCTCCACGCCGAAGAAATACTCCATTCCCTCGTCCATGTCTTTCAAGAACTGCCCGCTGGCTATATCCTCAGCATCGTAGCCGTCGCCAACGAGCAGAATGTTGATACCCCTGCCTTTCGATGCCTTCTGCAGTTGCGTCTGCCCGTCCTCGTCGTGTTCATAGTCAAACTGCCTTACCTTATAGTCGCAGGTGATGGCATTACCCTGCTCGTCATTCTTGCCGGTAAGTGTGAACACGATGCTGCCCTCGCGGTCGGGCGAGCCATGCGGTAAGGCATCGATGGTGACGGTAAGCTCTGTCTTCTTGTAACCGCTGGTCCTTGAGGGGTGAATCCAGTCAGGACAACTGCTGACCGTCCAGTTGCCATCGGCATTGAGTACGATGGTACGGGTATTGCTCTTATTGAGCAGCTTGGCCTGCATGGGACGGCACACAAAATTCCGATACGTCGAGATGCGCTTGAATTCCCGCCATCCGTCGGCATTGCGGTAGGCTTCAACCGAGCCTTCAGGTACCACCAATGCGCACTCGTTCTTTTCAACATCATTGAAAGCCGAGCCGTCAAGGACGGGCGGTTCGGGGTTAAGGCTCTGTACATAATAGAGCGAGCGGCACCCTTGGAATGCGCTCTCTTTGATTTCTTCCAGTCCCTTTGGCAGGATGACAGCCTCCAGTTTTTCACAACCAGAGAAAGCGTGTTCACATATTTGCTTCACCGTCGACGGGATGGTCAGTGTGTCCTGCAGATAGCGACAACCGCCAAACGAAGCTTCATAAATGATTTCCAGACCTTCAGGCAGACTGACATGGGAAATATTTGTACCACAGAAAGCCGCCCTCCCGATTGAACGGACTGTGGATGGTAATTTAAGGTCGCCTTGCAAACTGCTTACATTCCAGAAAGCCTCTTCACCTATTTCTTCTACTCCCTCAGGGAATATCACGGAGGCCGGCTGTCCACCGATACCGTTAACCCGCTTGATTCCCTGGGGAATGGTCACCACCTTGGCCGCCATACCAGGGGGCAAGGCTTTGTTCAGGACGTCGAGTCCTTCTGGAATGTGAATATGTCCTGTCAGGTAGGGACAGCCCGCAAAGGCACCGCTGCCTAAGTAGACCATGTGCTCGGGCAGCACCAGCTCATTGCGGAAGAAGCAGCGGTCGCCACTGTCGTAGTTGCCAAATGCCATGTCGCCGATATACTCCACGGTCGACGGTATATACAAGTCGCCGGTAAGGTTCGTTGGCCGAAGTCCATAGACGCAGAAAGCATCTCTTCCGATATACTTCAGTCCTTCAGGCAGAATCAGCGAGCCGCGCAGCCCCGTGCCCCCGAAAGCTTCCGGACCAATGCCCTTCAGGCTGTCAGGCCAGACAACATAGTAAAGCGTCATCATGTCGAGGAATGCATCTGCGGGTATAAAGTCATCATTGACTTCTTTCTGCCCATAGGGGATATCGCCCCATCCACTTTCCCAGTGTATCGTGAACTGCTCTTTGGTACGTAAATCCTTCATGTTAACGGCTTCCAGCACCGGCATGTTCTTGCGAATATAGTCAAACCCGGCACTTCCCTTGATCGTTCCTGTAAGCTTCAGGTTCACGACTTCCTTGGGGTCGATTCCCATACGCTGAATGACATCGCCCAAATATTCACCTTCCTCAATGTTGACGCTGATGTATTCGCGTACAGAACCGTCGTGCGAGAGCGGGTCGTTGTCCCACGGGGTGATGCTCTCACTGATAAGCGACAACTGGTAGTCGCCCACAGGCAACTGTTTGTTGACGGCAAAAGTAAACTGGTGCAGTTTGCCGGGCAGATAGGTCATTGCTTCCTGGCGAGTGAAGTGCAGACCCTGTCCGTCAATGGCAAAGGAGAAAAGCGGCTCTCCGCCGGCTACAGACTGAGGAACGACAACAGCACGGTAAGCACCCCCATGCTGCTGAGGCGTGATGGACACGACCGGTGCTCCGTTGACTACACTGACTGTACCCGACTGGAGGTCGACAGTGGCAGAGGGAATGGTGTTTTCCACATACAGATCCATCTGGGCTGCATCCCACTCTCCTTCGCCGAAGCCTTCACCCTCCTGCAGGATAACCTTGATGCCCGCCATCAGGTGATGATGCAACAAGGTGATGGCACCCGCAGTGGGCATCGCACCCTCTTTCTTGGCCCATAGCAGGTCGCTCTGTTCATATCCGCTGAGCTTACGGCCTGTCGTCATCAGGTCGCACTGGTTTCGCTGCACCGTGAAGGGATAGGCCCCGGTGCTGCTGAGACTGGCGTCGAAGGGGTAATAGCCGTAGGCGTCGATGGGGGTCTGCTTGTCCTTCCAGTAGAGTTGGGTGCTGCCCGTCCACCTGCCGCTGGTCTCGTCGTAAGTGAAGCACACGTTGTCGGCATGATTGCCGTCAGGCTGCAAAGGCTGTGCCTCGCCCTCCTTATAGTTGACCACGAACACGCCTATCTGGTCGCCGTCGGCAAAGCCGCCGTCACTGGCACGTGTTATGTACTGCTGATCGATTTCAGCACGCAGGTTCAAAGGCTCGCCTCCGACAGTAGAAGACTCTTCGGCCAGGTTGTCGTGGCAAGCAGTCAGAAGCGCTACGGCTGCTATAATATATAAACAGGATGCTCTCATCTTCATTCCGGTATTTCAATTTTGTCATTGGCTACAAACTGTTCGAAAGAGAGGGACTTGCCGGCAGCCTTCATGATACGTCGCACAATCTCATAACGGCTGATGGTGTTATAATAGTAGATGTGGACGGCTCCCATGACGCTCTGGTTCTCCGAGCGGTAGGTACTTCGGGCATGGTTGAGTGCGCCCTCGTAGACATCAACATACTGGGCATAATTCTCATGGAAGATAAAGGGATACCACGGAAGTTCGCTCATCTTCGGCGTAACGCTGACATTCTGCCACCAGCCTTTCGAACGCGCCCAGTTATACTCGTTTGTCATGTTACAACGCGGACACCCACAAGCCTTCATAAATGTAAAGTGGTTGACATACTCAGGCCCAAGTTTGCCAAATCCGCGCCCACCGAGATGATGGAGCACCTCGCCACGCTGGTCGTAGGGATAGGTGTCTTTCGTCTTACCAATCCAGCTGAACGAGCGGCCGTCATCCATGAGGTCGGTATGGTTGCCGTAAGCCGGTGTGTTGCACAGCACAAGGACCGCGGCATGGTCGTTGAGGCCGGTGGCGTGCTGCCGGGCATACTGCCACACCAGGTCATTGGAATTCTCCCACCAGTTGTCACTGGCGAAACGCAGCAGTCCGCCAAGTCCGCTCACAGGCGAACAAGCGTAGGCGGTGCTGACGGTGAAATACTGCCGATAGCTCTTGTAAGGCTCTGTGCTGAAGAGATGTTCCATTTGCTCTTTCATATCGGCCAGGTACTGCCCGCTGGCAATATCGTCGGCATTGTAGCCCTCGCCCACGAAGAAGAGCGGAATAGCCGTGCCGCCAGCCGAGGCCGTCTGCAGGGTAACGGTCTGGTCTTCCCGGTAGTCGGCACTGTAAATCTGACGCACATCCGTATAGGTGGTATAGTTCTTGTCCTTCAGGCGGAACACGATACGTCCCTCCCGGCTCTCGGTGGCGTTTGCCACGGTGACGGTCAATTCGTCTTTGTATGTGCCTGATGCTGGCGAGACGGTCACCCACGACGGACACTCGCTCACCTCCCAGTCGCTCTCGGCACGGAGGATGCCCTGGCGCGTAGTGCCCTTGTCCAGACATACAATCTCTGGGATATTAAAGGCAAGCTCATGGTAGGCGGTGATATTCTTGAAGTCTTTCCATCCGTCGGCGTGGCGGTATAGCTCCACGCTCTGCTCAGGCACTTCGAGCACAACCTTGTCGAAATAAAGGCCAGCAAATGCGTCACGACAAAGTTCAGGAGGTTCCGGATTCAAGCAAATAACAGTTTGCAAGGAACCACAGTTTCGGAAAGCTTCCTCCCCGAGATAACTGACGTACCTGGGAATAGTCACCTTAGCAAGTCTTCCGCAATTACGAAAAGTCCCGCGATTGATGATTTCCAATTGCGAAGGGAGCTGTACCTTGGTGATATCAGTACCCGTAAAAGCCTCACTGCCAATGTCGAGACACCCTTCAGGAATAATCAGTTCACCATCAAGTCCATTGTCTGCAAAAGCGCGATAGTCTATCTTGACAAGACTGTTTGGCAAGACGATGCCATCGGGCGGCATGGGATACCCTTCGAAGCAAGAAGCAGCGATCTCCTCCAAATCGTCGTTGAAACGGATAGATGTAAAACCTTTCTCCGGCCATCCACGACCGATTTTCTTCACGCCCTGAGGGAGGCTTATTGCTACACGTTTCTTCATAGACACTCCGAACGCACCTACTACCGAAGCCACCCCCTGCGGTATCTCTATTTCACCGACAAAAGAACCGTCGTGCCCCAAGTCCTGGAAAATGCCATCCACCGACTTGAGTTTCGAAGGTACATGGAAAGTGCCATAGAAGTTAGGACAATTGGCGAAAGCGCCGGTACCAATATAACGGATATTGTCAGTAAGTTCAAGATTGCAACGGAAGCCACAAGGGTTGAAGGCATTATTGCCAATGCTGTCAAGCGTTGAAGGCAGTACCAGTTCCACACCATCCCAGTTCTCATTATAGGAGAAAGCATTATCGCAAATCTTCGTTACGCCCTCTGGAACTTCGAGTGTAGAATACATCAGACTGCGCAGACCACTGAACGCACTTTCACCAATAACCTTGAGAGACGAGGGCAATACTATCGAGCGTATGCTACATTTATAGTTGCCACCACGAAAAGCACCGCCAGGCAGCATGTCGTCGCAATAAAGGTCATGCTCGTGCGAGCCATAGTCCCACCAGCCGTCATAATAAAGGATATGTTTCAGCCGTACATCCTTGAGGTTCAGATGGCGCAGCTCAGGCATCTCCTCACGCAGCAGCTTGAAGTCCTCCTCTGTCAGCTCGCCAGTCACCTTCAGGTTTTGTATGTTCTTATAGTCGTAGCCTGCCTGAGCAATGCTTTCCTTCAGCTTGCCTGGCTCGGCACAGTTGACAATGACGTAATTCATGGTCGTGAACATGTGGCTTGACTCATCGTTTACCCATGGCGTGATGCCGTCGTCCGCGACGCTGATCTCATAGTCGCCCGTCGTCTCGTTCTTATTGACTGTCATGGTGAAGTTGTGCAGTTTGCCCGGCTCATAGACCATCGCCGACGACAGCTTATGAGTGTATGCCGTGCCGTCAATGGTAATGCTCAACAGCACTTTCCCGGCACTGACGGTCTGCGGAATGATGACGGCACGATAGCCGTCGTTGCTCTGCGGAGCCATGCGGACAGTCTTGACGTCAGCACGTGTTCCGTCGTCGCTCAGCAAGCCTGTCTGGAGATTGACACTGGCCTGGAGACGGGTATTCTCCACCTGTACGATTCTGTCAAGTTTCTGCCATTCCGTATCGCTGATACCCGTCCCCTTCACTAATTGGACCCGTACGGCCGCGAGAATATGGCGGAATTTCACCACAATCTGTTCTGCCGTCGGAGCAACGTTCTCTGCCTTGCCCCATAACAGGTCGCTCTGTTCGTAGCCTGAGAGGTCGCCATCGCGTGCCTCAGTGCTTTGATCGGCCTGTACCTCGAATGGGAACGCTTCAGGGGTAGAAATGTAATTAGCGCCAGGATAGTAACCGTAGACATCGATGGGCGTCTGCTGGTCACGCCAATAGACCGTTGTAGGAGCTGTCCATTTATAGTCTTCACCATTGAACGTGTAGATCATGTTCTGAGCACGGTTATCTTTAGCTCCCACTATACCTGCTTCACCGTTCACACGGTCGACAATATAGATACCCATGCGGTCACCCGTAACAAAACCCTGCTCGTCGGCACGTGTCACATTCTGCTGGGTAATTGTTCCTGACAGTTCAATCGGTTGCATACCAGACTGAGTCACCGTCTGGTCAAACTGGTCGCTACATCCTGCCAGACATACTGCCACCACAAGCCACAAAAAAACTCTTTTCATTGGCAAACCGAAAAAAGCGAAGGCCTATAGACACCCCGGATTCAGCCCAATCCTAATTAAACACATGAATACTTATGATACAAAAAAGACGTAGGTGCCTGTTCTCCTGTCATCCTCAACAGCTAACCCCTGACTAACAAAGAAAGCATTCATCTGAGCGCGAAAACGTCTTTCCCATATATAAGGCCGCCTGCTACCAACGAATGGTCATTCCAGCGACGCTGCAAAGATAGCTTCTTTTTTTGATTCTACCAAGAAAACGTACAAAAAAATGGAGAAGCCTCGCCTTTCATCCAAAACCCGCCGCCTTTTGCTCGTAACCCGCCGCCTTTTTTCCAAAACCCGCCGCCTTTTGCTCAAAACCCGCCGCCTTTTTTCCAAAACCCGCCGCCTTGACTCCAAGTGTCGGTTCAGGTGTCGGTTCCTGCCTCCTTAAGCTGGTAAAGTGCACAGTTTTGCTGATGTCCCATAACGTTTTTCATATATATAGTTGCCTTTCACACTTTATATCCAACACTCCCTGCACTTCCTACACCTAAAAAAGTTCAACAGGTGTAGGAAGTGTCGGAAGTGCAGGATCTTTCCTGCGATTGGCAACTA
>JAEEGJ010003877.1_pt1 | contig 53682 bp, 52 predicted proteins | sample 8958761 | NCBI WGS metagenome assembly JAEEGJ01 (sample SAMN16246546, study PRJNA631951) | gut metagenome | biome: gut microbiome; feature: rumen; material: RS-attached | host: Bos | place: Iran: Karaj | collected 2018-10
CTTTCAACATGTCTTTAGCTATTGGCTATTAGCTTTTGGCCAGTGGCTAATAGCCAACAGCCAAAAACCAATAGCTAGATATTATTTCGGGCAGCAGAATTCGGTGAGGACGCTGCAAGTGGACTTCGGATGGGCGAAGCCGATCATGAGACCTTCGGCGCCGGGACGGGCGCATTTGTCGATGAGGCGCACTTCCTTGGAAGCAAGCTCGTTAAGTGCTTCGTTGGTGTCGGGCACCGCGAAGGCGATGTGGTGGATGCCCTCGCCGCGGTTCTCGATGAATTTGGCGATGGTGCTCTCCGGGCTCGTCGGCTCCAAGAGTTCGATTTTAGTTTGTCCGACCTTGAAAAAGGCGGTTTTGACCTTCTGGTCGGCGACCTCTTCGATGTTGTAGCATTTCATCCCCAGAATGTTCTCATAATAGGGGATTGCGGTTTCCAAGCTTTTCACGGCAATGCCGAGATGTTCGATGTGGGTAATGTTCATATTTGCGGTTTTATTTGTTTGTTACTTCGTGTTGATTACTTCGTGTTGATTACTTCGGGGCTGCTCAAGGTGTTATAAGTGTGTTCTTTATTCTTCGTTTTACATTTTACATTCAGCATTCAGCATTATGCATTATGCATTATGAATTATGAATTAGTCAATCTCGGTCGGGGGTGGCGTCGAGCCAGGTGGTCTTGTGTTTGATGAGTTTGATGATGAGGGCGATGACGGCGTAAACAATGGTGAGGTTAAAGAAGATACAAGGAAAGTAGGGATCGTCCATCTCGGGACGTTCGAGGTTCTGCATGACAATGCGTTCGAAGAGTGCGAAATCGAGGACGGTATAGGAGACGAGAACCGACATGAATGTGGCGTATTCGCGGCGGATGAGGGTTTTCCAGGAGAACTGGAGCATTCCGGGTTCGTAGAGCGACCATTTCGGGAGGAAGGCGGGCACTTTAGCCGCCCACTGCTCGAATTCGTCACCGTATTTGGATCGCAGGAACGCCTCTTCGGTCATCATAATGCGTTCATAGTAAATCCAATAGACAAGGGAGACGATGATAAAAGCGAAGATGTTCAAAGTATAGACGAGCAGTCCGGCCCAGATCAGATAGTTGGCAAGGTAGAGTGGGTGGCGCACCACGGAGTAGATGCCCTTGGTGTTGAGGTGGTCGGCCACCTGTTGGGCGGTGTTGCGGCCGGAGGTGCCCTTGGGCGTGGTGCAGACAGTGTAGGCGCGCAGGGCGAGACCGGCAAAGACCAACAGTAACGAAATAATGGTGCAGGTGATATACAGTGGACCGCCCCAACCCCAGCGTGCGCTGATGCTGGCGTAAAGTTTGTCGTTGGTGAAGAAGAGGATAGGCAGGGAAAGTGCAAAAATCAGCACGGGGATCTGTCCCCGGTACTTGAAGAGCTTTGCGCCGCTCTGCTCCATGGATTGGATTAACGCCATATTCTCAGCTGTTTTTTTTCAGGGTGCAAAGATACACAAATTACGAACACGCACAAAAAAAGGATGACCAAAGCCATCCTTTTTTCATTAACCATTAAAATCTTTACATTATGATTACCCTCTGCGCTCTTTAATACGGGCTTTCTTACCCGTCAAATTACGGAGATAGTAAATTCTTGCTCTACGGACGACACCGCGTTTCACCACCTTGAGGTCAGCAATCATGGGGGAGGTGAAGGGGAACACTCTTTCGACACCGATACCGCCGGAGATCTTTCTCACGGTGAAGGTCTTGTTCACGCTGCTGCCTTTGATTTGCAGGACAACGCCTTGGAAGTTCTGGATACGTTCTTTTGAACCTTCCACGATTCTATAGGAAACGTTCACGGTGTCACCGGCTTTGAATTTCGGGAACTCGCGGGTCGTAATGAAATTATCTTCTACGTATTGAATCAACTCGTTTTTCATTGCTCTATCTTTTTTCTTCTATTTACTCCTTAAATTTGAGGTTGCAAAAATACACTTTTTTTTGATATCCGCAACTATGTCCGAAATATTTTTCAATTGTTTGTAAAATACAGTGTTTTAATGTGTTATGGGCTTTTGATTTTTCAAACATAGGTTTCGGAACAGATGAATGACTTTCGTCTCGTTTTGTTTTGGCGGGAAAGTCGGAGATTTTTGTCATGAATAGTGCATGTTTTTAAAACAATAATGTCAAATTGTTTTGATGATTCGATTATACCCCGAAATCTCTTCCTTGTATTGCTTGGCTAACTTTAGAGCTAATTCTCTATCCATTGTTTCAGATTCTTTGTTCGTTCAATGAATTGGCCACAAACAGTCTCATTTGGCTGTGTCCTTCAAAAGCCAGTCAACAACATTGAGTTTTTGTACACCATCTATATTGGTGTTGTCAAAATCCATAGTGAGGAGAATTTTCGGATGCGCGTCCCTTATTTCCCTTAATGACGACATTTCTCTCAAAAGTGTTTTTTCGTCATTAACAGAATAGGCGACTTGGTAATATTCGGTAACATTGCCCGGCTTCTGCACGACGAAATCCACCTCCCCGTTTTGTGACCTGCCGGCAAAAACCTCTCCGCCACGGCGCAGCAACTCAAAATAGACCACGTTCTCCAATTTGTGACCCAAATCGGTGTATGTACATCTCCCACGCCAAGAAAATCAAGGAGCTGAGGCAGTACCACTATAAAAAAATGTATTTTTGCAAGTTCATTGCTATTAGTGAGATAGTATGACAAGGGAGTATCATTATTGTTACGTAAGCAAATTGAAGATTCACACCGCGACTATTATGATTTGGCTCACAAAAGTTCTTTCGCCCGAGAGCGTTTGGACCAATGTCTATAACTATTTGGTGGCCACAAAGGAAGAGCTCGTTCAGGACCGTCGCACAAACACGGAGAAGATCCTGTCAGCTGGCTTTGACACCAAGACCAGTTTCAGGAATGTGAAATAAAGATTTACGAAAAAAGCAGCGGTTTTACGTCTGTAAATCGCTGCTTTTCAGTGTTTTGAGCGGTAAACGGGGTTCGAACCCGCGACCTGCGGCTTGGGAAGCCGCCGCTCTGCCAACTGAGCTACTACCGCGTTCTAATTGATAATGGATAATTGATAATGGATAATTAAATCCTCAAATCGTACGTAATTCCTAATTATCAATTATCAATTCTCAATTATACATTAAAACGAATGTGCAGGATGTCGCCGTCTTGCACTTCGTAGTTCTTGCCTTCGACCGCCAACTTGCCGGCCTCTTTGCATTTCAGCTCCGACCCGTATTTCACCAGGTCGTCGTATTTGATGACCTCCGCACGGATGAAGCCGCGCTCCAGGTCGCTGTGGATGACGCCCGCCGCCTGCGGTGCCAACATGCCCCGCGTGATCGTCCAAGCGCGGTTCTCCTTGCCACCGACGGTGAAGAAGGAGATGAGGTCCAGCATCTTGTAGGCTGCACGGATCACCTTGTTGACGCCTGGCTCGGTCAGGCCCACGTCGGCCAAGAAGGCCTTGCGGTCCTCTTCGCTCTCCAACTCGGCGATTTCGGATTCGATCTTGGCCGCGATGACCAACATCTCTCCGCCGTGCTCTTCCACATATTTCTTCACAGCCTCGGAATAGGCGTTCCCGGTGGCCGCATCGTCGTCATTCACGTTACACACGAACATCACGGGCTTCTCGGTGAGCAGCATCATGTCGGCCACCACCGCCTTCTCGTCGGGCGTAACCTCCAGGGTGCGCACATTCTGGAAACCTTCCAGATGTTCCTTGTATTTCAACAGAACAGCAAGGTCGTGCTTGGCGGTCTTCTCGCCGACTTTCGCGGCTTTCTCCACCTTGGTGATCTTGCGTTCAATCTGTTCCAAATCTTTGCATTGCAGCTCGAAATCGACAATCTCGATGTCTCTCACCGGATCCACGGAACCTTCCTCGTGGGGGAGGGCAGGGTTGTCGAAGCAGCGCAGCACGTGGATGAGCGCGTCGCACAAACGCACGTCCGCCAAGAAACTGTTGCCGATGCCGGCGCCCTGGCTCGCACCCTTGGCCAAACCGGGGATATCCACCAAGTCCAAGTTGGCGAACACCAATTTGTCGGCATGGATGAACGTGTCGATGTGCATCAGACGCTCGTCGGGTACTTGACACACGCCGATGTTGGACTTGTTCGTACTATACGCGAAATCCGTCACCTCCGCCTTCGTGTTGGAGATGCAGTTGAACATCGTGGTCTTACCCGAGTTCGTCAGTCCTACTATGCCGCATTTCAATCCCATTTGTAATGGTTATTGGTTATAGGTTATAGGTTATTGGTTATTGATGTTTATAGTTTGCGATTTACGTTTGTGGTAGAGACGCAAAATTTTGCGTCTCTACGGGGTTAGAATCCGAGGACCACGTCCTCTACGTGGTCAATATCGGGCAAATAGTGTTTGATCGTCTGTTCCACGCCGTTCTTGAGGGTCATCTTGGCGTGGGGGCAGGTGCCGCACGCGCCTTGGAGACGCACCTTGACGACATTGTCGGGGGTGAGTTCCACAAATTCGATGTCGCCGCCGTCCTGCACTAAGTAGGGGCGGATCTGGTCGATGATCGAGATGACCTTCTGTTCTAACGTGGCGTATTCCATTGCTTCAAAATTAGGCGGCAAAAATACAAAAAATGTGAATGCACTTGACGACTCATGAAAAATATTCATTTCGTTCAGAAAAGGATATTTTATCTTTTTCCTGAAATGTTATGTTTTCGAGGTGTTGGGACGTTTCAGGAAACGTCATGCATTGAGACGTTTCAGGAAACGTCTCTACGGGGTGGAATTTCGGTTGTCTGTACATATTCATAATTTGTGTACTTTTGCCGATTGTTTTTTTGACCGTCAAGGATGACGTATAGTATTGTAGCAGACCAGCTTACCAAGCAGTTCGGAACGTTCACTGCCGTGGATCACATCAGCTTCCAGGTGAAGCGCGGTGAGATTTTCGGCTTTTTGGGCGCCAACGGGGCAGGGAAGACCACGGCCATCAAGATGATGAGCGGTTTGCTGCTGCCTACGTCGGGCACGGCCACCATCGCGGGTTATGACATCCTCACCCAGTCGAAACTCATCAAGAAACATATCGGCTACATGAGCCAGCGCTTCTCCCTTTACAACGACCTGACGGTCTTCGAGAATATGCAGCTGTTCGGCACTATCTACAAAATCCCGCGCAAAGAGCTTAAGGACAGGATCTACGAAAGTCTCCGCAGTCTTGACATGGAAAAGCAGTCCGGCACGCTGGTCTCTTCCATTCCGCTCGGCTGGAAACAGAAGCTGGCGTTCGCCACAGCCATCCTCCATCATCCGGACATCGTGTTTTTGGACGAGCCGACCAGCGGGGTGGATCCCATCGTGCGCCGCGAGTTCTGGAAGCTGATTTATCAGACTGCTTCCCAGGGAGTTACCATCTTGGTTACCACCCACTATATGGACGAGGCGGAGTACTGCAACCGCATCTCTATCATGTCGGACGGACAGATGAAGCTGATCGGCACACCCAGCGAGTTGAAGGAGCAGATGGGTGTCAACAGCGTTGACGAAGTGTTTGTTAAATTTGTGAACCGTTGAGTATGAAAGAGCTGCGCATGATATTGAAAAAGGAGTTTATCCACATTTTCAGGGATAAAATCACGCTCTTTCTGGTGTTGGCTATGCCGATAGCCTTGGTGTTGCTTTTCGGCTTCACCATCAGCTCTGAAATCCGCAACGCGAAAATTTCCGTGCTGGACCAGGCGAACGACACGCAGTCCAAACAACTTTGCAAGAAGTTGTCGGCATCGGGGTATTTCCAGATTGTCTCCTATCCGGGCAGCGAACAAGAGGCGGACAGCGACTTCAAACTGAAGAACATCAAGCTCGCCCTGGTGATACCGCCGCACTTTGAGGAGTCTTTGTCACGCGAGCATATCGCCACGTTGCAGGTCATCAACGATGTCTCTGACCTGAATGTCGCCTCCATCCTTAACAACTATGTGCGCGCCGTGGTGCACGATTTTGAGAGCGACTACAATTCCACGGCAGATATGGCGCAGAATTTCACCATCAACATAAAGATGCTCTATAACCCTACCTCGAACAGCGTCTATATGTTTGTGCCGGGCATCATCACCCTGATCATGATTCTCGTGACGGCGCTGATGACCTCCATCACGCTGGCGCGCGAGAAGGAGACCGGCACGATGCGTATGCTCCTGATCACGCCGGTCAGCAAAATCCATATCATCATCGGGAAGGTCATCCCTTATATGATTATCTCGTTTCTGAGTACAATCATCATCTTGGTTATCAGTGTGCTGGTGTTCAAAATGCCGATTAACGGCAGTGTTCCCTTCCTGTTGTTTCTTTGTGTTATTTTCATGATGACGGCCGCTTCTTTCGGAATGTTGATCTCCTCGGTCAGCACTTCGCAGTTGGATGCCATGATGATCACGATGATGGGGCTTTTTCTCCCCACTGTGCTGCTGTCGGGCTTTCTTTTCCCGCTGAACAGTATGCCGTTGTTTTTCCAATTGTTGGCGAACATCTTCCCTGCCAAATGGTTCATCCTCGCTATCAAGGATGTGATGATCAAAGGCTCCGGCTTTATGGACATCTGGCGCTATATGCTGGTGCTTTTCTTGATGGCAGTTGTTTTCATCACTTTCAGTATCAGGCAGTTGGATAAAAGAAATTGATTATGAGGACGATATTGATACTAATAAAGAAAGAATTTCTGCAGGTGTTCCGCAATCCGCTGCTGATCAGCATTTTGGTTGTGGCTCCGTTGGTGCAGTTCGTGATTTTCCCCTTCTGTGCCGACTACGAAATCAAGATGCTGGATATCGCTTTCATAGACAATGACCGTTCTTCTGTATCCAAGGATATCATCAACACCTTCAACTCCTCCGGTTATTTCATCCCTCATGGTGTGCTGCAAAGCCAGTCTGAAGCGGAAGAGATGATGCGGCACGACAAAATCGACATCCTGATTGAGATTCCGGCGCGTTTCGAACACGATTTATATACCGGCCAGCCGACGCAGATCAGTTCCACGGCCAATGCCATCAACACGGTGAAGGCCGGCATCGGGACGGGCTATGTGCAGGAGGTGATTGGCGACTATATGCGCCAATTCTCCGAAAGGAACAAACTTCCTGATCAGTTTGGCGCAAGGAATGCGGAAATCAAGCTGTCGAACGTCTATTGGTACAATGAACAGATGAATTACAAGAACCTTATCGTGCCTGGCATTCTGGTAATTTTGGTTACCCTGATCGGTTGCTATGTTACGGCTCTTAACTTGGTGAGAGAAAAGGAAATAGGGACTATAGAACAGGTGAATGTCACCCCGATTCGTCGTTGGCAGTTCTTGATCGGCAAGATGATTCCTTTCTGGATATTGGGTATGGTCGAGTTCAATGTAGGTTTGTTTATCATGAAAATTGTTTTCGGCATCACGGTGCAGGGAAGCATTCCGATGTTGTTAGGTATCACCGCCATTTATCTGCTGGTGATGTTAGGGCTGGGATTCTTCATCTCCAGTGTGGCGGAAAACCAGCTGCAGGCAATGTTCATCGTGCTGTTCCTTTTCATCGTGTTTGTGCTGTTGAGCGGCCTCTTCACTCCCACGGAGGGAATGCCCGATTGGGCGCATAAAATCAACTATTTCAACCCCATGTCGTTCTTCATGGAGGTGATTAAGAAGGTGGTGCTGAAAGGCGGGGATTTCCTCAGTGTGCAGAAAGAGACCATCGTCCTGTCCGTGATGGCTGTGGTCATCAACACTGGTGCCATTCTGAGCTACCGTGAGAGCAGCAAATAGTTATTCCTTTTTTGATTCCATCAGACTCAGGCTGTCGGCAATATGCTGCAGCGAGTCGGCTACGCGTGCGAGGCTGTCCTGAAGGTTCCATTCGCGGAACCGCGTTTCGTTGCGGTAGAAGGCGACCATGGGCTTCTGCTCGAACGCCATGAGGTGTATGGCGGAGTCGGGCGGCCAGGTGCCGTTGCGCAGTTGGGTGATGGGGATTTGGTTGCAGTAGGCAACGTAATAGTCCCATGTGGTGTCCAAACGGTCAAACCCTTTGAAAACGAGGTTGAAATGCGGGTCTTTCTGGTAGAAAAGTGCGCAGGCGGGGTTTCCATTCGTGGCGACCACCACCGGACGTGAAACATAATGGCTGTATATGTCGTGCTGGTAAATGTAATTCTGTATCCATTCGTTCGCCTCCTTGTTCGCCTCAAAGTTGCTGTCTAAAGCGTATTTTGAATATGCGTTGTGAATGCCGCCTGATATTTCATTGAAATACAAGGAAGTATATGGACTGTTGCGAATGATGTGCCGGATAGGCATGAACGAGAGGAACACCAGCAACCCTAAAATGACGACGTTGGTATATCGGTCCTGTATCTGTCGCAGCGTGCATTCCACGCCGCTCGCCGCCACCAGCATGAACAAAGGGTAGATGCAGTAGTGGATGGCCCACAACGTGTCGGGGTTCATGTAGTGCGTCTTCACCCGGTTGATGCAGAATAGGAGTGTATATATAAATATGAATATGGAGAAGGGCTTCAGACTTTTGACGGCATTCTTGAAGAAGATGAAGAATAGCAGGAAACTGATGAGCACCACGGTCGGGGTGGTGACGTACAAGTACTTGACAAGGTAGCGGTTGGGGAAGTTGTCGGGACCGATGAGATGCCCTTCAAAGATCTGGTTCTGGTCGTAGGGGATGTTGGTCACCAACGAGGCAAATGCCTTGTTGGGGAGGATGAAGGAGGTCTCCAGGAAGAAGGTGCATGCCGAATGGACAATATACACGCCCACATACATGCAGACCACCACGAGCGACACCCAGCCTAAAGAGACAAGGTATTCTTTGGTGAATATTTTCTTGATAGGGTTGTATAGCAGGAAGTTCAGCAGGGTGAAGACAAAAAACATGTGCAGCAGTGAGGAGCCTGCGTTGTGTATCGACAAACTCAGCAGGATGCCGGCGGCGATGCGTACCAGTCGTGAAATGCGGATGACAGGCAACTCCCTTGAGAAATAGTACATCTGCATGATGCTGTAGATGAAAAAGCAGGCGAAGGTCACATCCACGATGTTGCTGAGCGAATATCCGAAGAATCGTGGGGAGATGAGCAGGAAGAAGGCCGTGAAGAACGCCGCCCTCCAGTTAAAGGCACGCAGCAAGATGAGGGAGAGATAAGCCACTAACAACCAGCCGAATATGGTGCTTAGGACGTGCCGGTAGGCGTATGGGTCACGGATATGGAAGGTCTTGCAGAAGGAGTAGGTGAGCAGATCCACGATTTGTGCCTGCGTGTGCGCGTACGGATGCTGCTTGTAGGCATCGGCGTCCCCGATATGGTGGAAGTGGTTGTATAACAGCTCGGAATATTCGGTTTGTGCAACCTCCCTGTCGGAAATGCCGATGTGACGGCTCAGCACCAACATCCACACGAGCGAAACCACCAACAGCGCCATCCATAAGTACTTGAAGATGTCATCGCTGGTCTTCAAAGAAAAGGAAAACTGGCTTTTTTCAATCTGGTACTTGATGTTTTGCTTTTTGGCTTTCGAAAAGCGGATTTTCCACACGTTGTCGTCGAAAAGATTGTCGTAATAGAGAAACTTGTCCACCCCGTTTTTGATGCGGATGAACAGCCTTTCCCATATATTGGCGGATTCTTTTGGCATATCTTTAACGTGTTTCAAAAGTGTTGGCAAGGTGAAGAAGGTAGTTTGCTGCTTGTGGGCCTTCGTTGAACAGCAGGTCGATGATGGAGAGATTGGGCAGGAACCCGAACTTGTCCTCGAAAACTTGGTAGTAAGGTGTGGTCAAGCGATAGCGGTAGTCTGGCTTGCGTGCTTTTTTAGGATGTATTTCCAGGCGAAGGTCATCTTCTCCGTAAGGGGTGAATGTCTCAGTGAACCTGACATTAGTGCCGGTTTGCAAGATTTTCAGGAGGGTGAGTGTGAGTTGCGTGTTGAAGTCGAACAAGAAATCGAATTTTTGCTCGAAAAAGGGTTTCAGGGCATCCTTGTAATAGAGGTAGAACGGGGTGTTGTTGTAGGCGGATTCGATGGAGCGCCAGTGTGCGCGTTGCCACGGGGTGACATACTCGATGCGCACCTCCTTGACGACTCCCATCCTGTTGTCATGGATCGTGGGGATGATGAGGTTCAGCACTCCGTTGCCGTTCATGATGACGGCCCTGTTGCGATACGACTGTTTTTGATACCGCTCTTCTCCGTCAATGAGTGCTTCGCCCGTAAGCAGGAAGGCGAAATACTCCACAGACGGGAGGTAGGCGGTGGAAAGCAGGAGTTGTTTCACCGTTAGCGGGCGATAATCAGTTTGGAGCGGTAGGCGCGTTCGGAACCGAGTATGTCAACGAAATAGACACCGTTGTCAAGATTGCTGACATTCAGTGAGAAAGTAGCGTCTGTCATCACCTTTTCACTTTTCACCAATTGTCCGAGGGCATTGTAGATGTTGCATGTAGCTGTTTCGGGCAGGAAGTCGCCTTGGATGGTGATGCGGCCGTCTTGGGTCGGGTTAGGATATATGTCGAAATTAGAAGCTTTTATGGGATCAATAATACTTGCGATTACAGAACCGTCAAATTTCATGCTAGGTAACGTGGTAGCACCTGTGTTGTCTGGGTCAAGCCATGGCTGAAGTCTGTTGACGGCGTTGGGGGCATTGTTGTTATTCCAATGGTAGGACATCTTACCGTAATTGTCGGTTCCGTACAAATAGTCGCATGAACTTGATCCGCTGGTCAGCGTTCCGATAATCCGCTGGTCAGCATTGAACAGCGGGGAACCAGAGGAGCCTTGCTCGGTCACACCTTTGCCGGGGTTAGTATGCCAGGAGACCTTGAAGTACTTGTTGGCCATACTGCCGGAGTTGATAGAGACGACACTTTTAGGGAAGCTGATTTTCTTCCAGTCGCCGCCGGGATGGTGAATGCCCGCGCCCACGGATGCCGCACCGCTTCTGTCCCAGCCTGCGAAAACGACACTGTCATGCCACGGAAAAGAACTCAGTTCGCGACTGATCTTGAGCAGAAGGAAGTCGGATTTGTCAGTGGTGTTGGCTGCGCCGGAGCGTGCTACGATGTTGCCCCCATTCGCCACATAACCGGAATATCCGGTTGTGCCACCGCATTCATAGGTTTGGTATTTGAAATAGAATTTGTGTGTCTGGTCTTCAGCCGCTATACAGTGTTCTGCGGAAAGCACATAAGCGGTCTTGTCCATCCTGACATTGTTGATCAAGGCACCAGAGCAGAGGTATCCACCCCAGCCACCTTCTGAAGGAACGTATGCGCTTATACCGATGCAGACGACAGATTTGATCGGAATTTGCCATGGTTGCGCCTCAGGACAGACCACGTCGATGTGGCAGTTACCATCAGCATCCCCGTGTTGTCCCTTTGTATCAGAATTGATGTGCAGAAAATCTTTGTACACGTGCATGACAGCGGCAATCTGGAACTCTCCTTTGAAGGACGAGTTAGCCGGTTCGTAGTATTCCACAATCACTTCGTCGCCAACAATGTCATCGGTCACTAATTTCCCGACAGATTGTACATCATTGTTGGTGTAGGGACCGAAGACTTGGGACTGATCAGGACTGTAGATGAAAAGATTAGCCTCTTCGGGAATATTGAATTGGTCAAAAATAAGATAGGTCATAATAGCTCCTTCTGACACGAATTTGCTGCGCCACAATATGCTGCCGTCTTCCAGGACATCTTTACGACCTGAATTGTTAAGTGTTTTGGCCACGCTGTGTCCGATGCCAACACGGAAAGGAAGGCTTTTGTCTTGTCGTTCTGCATCCTCTTTGAGCAGTGTCTCGTTGTCCGTATAAGGCATAATATTCACGTCAACAGCTTGGGAAATTCCCTTTTTGCCAAATGAGAATGGTTGTGGCTTGTTTCCGCTTTGAGCAATTAATACACTGGTAACCAACAAAATCAAAGCCGAAAGTGCAAAGTATTTTTTCATAATTCTAAGTTTAGATACAAAGCGGCAAAAATATAAAAAAAATGTATTTTTGCAACCGTTTTTAAAATGACAATATGACAGCAAGAAGAAAAGTGAAATATGAGGGTGTTCCTTTTGAAGGAAACCTTGAGGAGTTGATTATACAAGCCTTACTTGAGAAACAGGGCGTGGACATTCACTGCATCAATCTCAAGAAAATCAATCATGTTTATTTTGACTATTTCATCATTTGTACCGGTACCTCCAAACCGCATGTAGAAACATTGTGTGATTTTGTGCAGGAGCAGACCAAGAAAGTGGCCAACATCACTCCCGTTCATGTGGAAGGACTTGAGAACAAGGAGTGGGTGCTGTTGGATTATTTCAACATTTTGGTGCATATTTTCCAACCAGAGGCGCGCGAGTATTATCAGCTGGAATCTCTATGGGGTGACGCTGACATTCAGAAGTTCTAGTTGATAATTGATAATGGATAATTGATAATTGAGAATTGATGGGAAATAATAACAATAATAGTAACAACAATAGGGGGAAAAACATTCCGGATTTTCTCGGAGGAAATAATGGGCAGAACGGCAACAAGAAGAAGTTCAGCTGGTCGCTGTTTTACATCTTGGTCACTGTTGCGTTGATTGGGATCTATTTCTTCACGTCCGGGGATGCGGTTCGGGAAGTGAACGACATGGAGTTCTACCAGATGGTGAAGAACTGTGAGGTGGAACATGTCGAGTTTGTGAAGAAAAACTCCCATATCAATGTATTCCTGAAGAAAGAAGCTTTGGAACAGAACTCCGCGTATGAGGAGGTGAAGAACAATACGACCGGCCCACAATATTACTTGGTGGTGACTGACTTGCAGGTTTATAATGAGAACTTGCGGGATATGAAAAACCAGTATGTGCAGGAACGTTTGGCTGCTGACAGCACGTTGGTGGCCAATGAGATATCCAAGGAATATGATTTCCCGATGAAACAGGATAATTCCCAAAGTTGGGGCTTTGAAATCATTTTTTGGATGCTGCCTGTTGTGATGATATTCTTACTGTATTTTTTCTGGATGCGCTCAATGCGCGGCGGTTCCGGAGTTGGGGGGCCTGGTAACATTTTCAACATCGGAAAGTCGCGTGCCCAGGAATTTGATGAGAAATCCGGTCAATTGGTGACATTCAAGGATGTGGCCGGATTGGAAGGTGCGAAGTTCGAGATTGAAGAGGTGGTGGATTTCCTGAAGAATCCGCAGAAATACACTGTCTTAGGCGGCAAGATTCCCAAAGGTGTGCTTTTGGTGGGGCCTCCAGGAACAGGTAAGACTCTATTAGCCAAGGCGGTTGCTGGCGAGGCGAAAGTGCCGTTTTTTTCGATGTCCGGCTCTGATTTCGTGGAGATGTTCGTGGGTGTGGGCGCATCGCGTGTGCGTGACCTGTTCCGGACCGCCAAGGAAAAAGCCCCTTGCATCATCTTTATTGATGAAATTGACGCTATTGGCCGTGCCCGCGGCAAAGGAGCGTTCTCCAATGCTAATGATGAGCGTGAAAGTACATTGAACCAGCTGCTTACGGAAATGGACGGTTTCGGCACCAACGCAGGTGTTATTATCATGGCGGCCACTAACCGCGCCGACATTCTCGACCGTGCGCTTCTGCGTGCCGGCCGTTTCGATAGACAGATACAAGTCGAACTGCCCAACTTGAACGAGCGTCGCGGCATTTTTGGGGTGCATGTGCGCAACCTCAAACTCGGTCCCGATGTGGATTTGGATTTCTTCGCAAAGCAGACCCCAGGATTCTCCGGTGCTGACATCGCCAATATCTGTAACGAGGCCGCACTCGTCGCTGCCCGCCAAAACAAGCAATATATTGAAAAGGAGGATTTTTTGGCAGCTGTGGATCGTATTGTCGGCGGCTTGGAGCGGCGAGGCAATGTCATCTCTCCCGAAGAAAAGAAAACCATCGCTTATCACGAATCCGGCCATGCGTGCGTGAGTTGGATGCTCCGCTACGCCTCCCCATTGATGAAGGTGACCATCGTTCCCCGAGGCAAAGCATTGGGTGCGGCCTGGTATCTTCCCGAAGAACGCCAGCTGACCACTTACGACCAGCTGTTTGATGAGATGACGGCCACATTGGGCGGTCGTGCCGCGGAAGAGGTTTTCTTCGGCAAGATTTCCACGGGTGCTCTCAACGATCTTGAAAGAGTCAGCAAACAGGCTTACGCCATGATTGTTTATTACGGTCTCGACGAGAAAATCGGGAATGTGAGTTATTATGACTCGACGGGTCAGCAAGAATATAGCATGACCAAACCCTATAGCGAGAAAACCGCGCAGGAAATTGATGAACGGGTGCATCTGCTTATCGAAAAGTCGTATAATCGTGCCAAAACAATCTTGCAAGACAATTACGAGAAAGTGGAGAAGTTGGCCAAGTTGCTCTTGGAGCGAGAGGTGATTTTCACGGAAGATGTGCAGAATATCCTCGGGGAGCGTCCATTCCAAACCAAAGAGACAGAAACCGTATTGGCCGCTACCACAAATGAGCAAGCTCCTGAAACAGAAAACCGTACAGATTCGGAAGAGAAACAACAACAATAAGGTACAATGAGCGAGATTGAAAATTTTATCACAGACAAAGAATATATTCGCGGTGTTATTCGCAAAAGCACTGTGTCGCACGACCATATAGAGGATGGACAGCCGTCTTCCCATTATTTGGCTCCTATGGACAATGTTCAAGTGGAGTTCTGGCAGAATTTTCAGGCCAATGGCGGTAAGATTTTACGTTGCTATACCCGTCAGGATCGTCAGAAGTTTTTGAAGATGCTGGCGGAAGACCAGCAGTACAATGTGGTGCTGAACACGCATAACAATCTCTGTAATGATTTGGAACAGGCACAAATAAACTATATCAACACCATATCCACGAGTATGCCTATCGATGCTGTTGTGGTTCTCTCCACCGCGCTGGTGGCACGTAACGGCAGCATTGGTTTCACTCAGCCCATTTCCCGTTTCGTCTCGATGCGTAACATTGCTTTCGATGTCATCGTGATTTCCCGCATGGTGGATATTGTTCCTGATTTCGAGACTGCTTTAGCGCGCAACGAAAAGTACGCGAAAGGAGCTGGAATGGAGTTTGTCACGCCTTCGCCTCTTCCTCATGAGAACGGCAAGGAGGTGCGCACCACGAAGAATCCCCGCTACATTCTTTTGCTTTTGGACGAAAATCACCCTAAAAATGAATCCCAAAACTCGTAATCTGTTTGTCAGAACAGCATCGGGTATCGTTTATGTCGCCCTGATGGTGGCGGCGGTGTTCACCCCATGGGTGGCTGTGCCGCTGGCCTTCTTTTTTGCGTTGGTGGGAATTCGGGAATTGTACAAGATGTATGAAACCCCGGAACTTAAGGAATGTTATCCTTTTGTCAATATTTCCGCCGGCACCATGTTATTGGCTTTCTTATTTGCATCAGAAATGTATGCGTTTATGAGTAGTGCGCCGGATATGGATATCCACATTTTCAGTCCTGGGGAATGTTTGATGTTGGTTCTGTCGATACTCGGCATTTTCTTGCCCGAGCTGATTTGTCACCATGAGAATCCGATTTTGAATATCGGCATGGGACTTCTCTCATTAATTTGGATTCTTTTACCATTGGGTATATTGTTTTTTGTTTGGATTCCGAGACAGCCCATGTTGGTGTTGGCCTTTTTCATTCTGATATGGATGTCTGACACAGCCGCGTACGTTTTCGGGTCTTTGTTCGGCAAGCACAAACTGGCACCGAATATTTCGCCGGGCAAGACATGGGAAGGGTTTCTGAGCAGTTGCGTTTTCACGGCAGGGTTGGCAGTCGGTCTTTCGTATATCCCGTATTTCCAGTCTGCAGGGCTTTTCCTTTGGCAGTGGATCGTGATGGCCTTGTTAGTGCAAATCTTCGGACTGATGGGCGATCTTCTAGAGTCGATGTTCAAGCGCAAGGCCGGCGTGAAGGACAGCGGCAACATCATCCCTGGCCACGGCGGTGTCCTCGATCGTGTCGATTCCATCCTTTTCGCCACCATCCCGGTGTTTCTTTTTTGCCTGATGTGCTGCTAAAATAGCCAAAAGCAAATAGCAAATAGCCAACAGCTAAAATGACACTTTCACCCCAAAGTGTATCTTCCCCGTTTTGAAAGAAATCGGGTTCTGTTGTTGTCTTGGTAAAGCGTATTCGAAGTAGAACACGCCGCTGCGCACTCCGATGTTTACGCCTAAACCGAATCCGAAAGGATTGTCAAACAGGTAGTTGTAATATCCTTGTTGCTCGTATGTGCCACCGTCGAAGAAGATATGGACATCGGAGTTCCGCCCAAACAGGTATCTTACTTCCGCCGAATAGAGCAGAAAGGTGCTGGCATACAACTCATTTTCTGTGAAGCCACGAATTTGGCCTACGCCGCCGATCTTGAACATTTCGTTATGATAATGCGGACCATTCAACATGCTGCCCGCTTCCGTCCGAAGCATGAGGACAAGTTGCTTGTAGATAGGGATATAGCCTGTTATTCCTCCCATCAGACGATAAGAAGTTTTTGTAGTATTGATGGTGGAAGACTCAAATTCGTTACTGAAGTGGTCAGGCAGCAATATCCTGCGTCCTGCGGCAGCATCCGCGTACAATTCAAAACCGATTCTTGGCTGGTAGGGGTTGTCCACTTGTCTGATTTGCAACGACAATCCGTAAAGGATATTACGATGCCCCATGCACGAGGTGTCCACTGGAGACGAGTTTCTGGAAGTGTTCAGCAGGTGCGACTGTGTGAAGTCGATGTAGGGGCGGATATAGCTGTCGTGTCGGAAATGGTACGGGATGCCGATGTGGTAGTTCAGGGTCAGGTAGGTGGTGTCCTGTTTGTCGAGACGGAAATGTCCGTCAACCCCGAACCTTGTGCGAAAAAGGAACGGGAAACTTACATCTAGATTCAGGTACTGCGAACGTTTGTCGCTGCTGCGCCAGTCCAGAGAGAGTTGCTCCCCAATATGGAAGATGTTCTGCAATGCCAAAGTAAGCTCACCGGTGACGGCCAGTTTTCCTGTCGTTTCGTTCACGGGCTGGAAGCCGATATAGCCGTCAAAACGGTTGACTTGCCGTTTGTCCAGGAAAACGTAAAGTGAAGTCTTGTCTTCCTCGAAGGAGATTCCGGCGGGTTGAATGACTGTGGCGAAAGGAATGGCTTCCAGTTTCTTGGCTACTTCTTGTACCGTTTTTTCGGAATAGGGAGCTTTCCTTCGCAATCCCAAGTACGGCCACAGATAACTTTTGCTTAGCTTCAGGTTGCCTTTCAACACGATGGAGTCGATTTTGGTGTAGCGGCCCCGGTCAATGTGCATCCGGTAAAGCGGGGTGGTGTCGTTTTCCCATTCGGTGGTGAGGTTCACGGAAGCAAACGGGTAACCGTGGTTTTCCAAAAACTGCACGATCTTCTCGGCGGTTTGCGGATAGTTTTCCAAGGTTAGTGTCTGTTTTTTCCGTCCGATAACCTTCGCATCGCGGAGCAACTCTGCATCGCCTTCGCTATAGATAATTGAAGAAGATTGCCCAAATGCAATAATCACATTGAACAGAAATAAAACGGACAAAACGGTATTTCTTACAATCTTCATTTATCGTTCCATTGTTGTTGTTGTTGTTGTTGTTGTTGTTGTTGTTGTTGTTGTTGTTGTTGTTGTTGTTGTTGTTGTTGTTGTTGTTGTTGTTGTTGTTGTTGTTGTTGTTGTTGTTGTTGTTGTTGTTGTTGTTGTTTGCGGGGCGTGTGCGGGGCGTATGCAATACGCCCCTACGATTCGTCGTTTCGTTGTTTCGTCGATTCGTCGTTTCATCGTTTCATCGTACGAATATTATTCGCTTAATTCGTAAAATTCGCTTAATTCGTAAAATTCGCCGACTATTTCGCCGATAACGCCTCGCCGACCACGAAACAACTGCCGGTGATGAAAATCACATCCTCCTTTTTCGCCGCTGCCTTTGCCGCCGCAATCGCTTCTTCCACAGAAGGATAGGTCTCGCAAGATAACCCCTGTTCACGCATTTTCGCGGCGAGTTTCTCCTGGTCCATAGCCCGTTCGATGTGGGCGCGGCAGACGTAATAGGTGAACTCTTTGCGCAGTAGCGGCAGGATGCGGTCGATGTCCTTGTCGCTCACCATACCGAACACCACGTGGATTTTGCTGTCGTAGGAAGGACGTTCTTCGTAAATGTTGGTCATAGAGTTTTGCAGACAGGCGTAGTTGTGTCCCACGTCGCAAAGAACGCGCGGGTTTTCGGACAGAACCTGCCAGCGGCCGATCAGTCCTGTATTCTCCTGCATGTTCTCCACGGCTGCTCCGATTTTGTCCTCCTGGATGTTGAGGATGAACTCTAATACTTTCGCAGCTTGGAAGAAGGTGAGGATGTTCTTGTCCTGATAATGAGCTCTGAACGGAGTATAAAGCGAATAGACCTTCTCGTGAGTCTCCTTGTCGTGGATATCCAATCTGCCTTCGTGATTGCTGTACTCGTAGTTGACGTTTGCGGGGAACATCGGCGCATCGTGCTTGTGGGCCACATCCTCGAACACGGGGAAACTTTCGGGATGGTACTCCCCGATAACGACAGGAACTTTGTCTTTGATGATACCGGCCTTCTCGTAGGCGATTTTCGCGATGGTGTCGCCCAACAACTGTGTATGCTCTAGGGAAATATTGGTGATGACCGAGAGTAGGGGAGTGATGACGTTGGTGGAGTCGAGCCGGCCGCCGAGTCCCACCTCAATGACCGCAAAATCAACTTGCTGTTCGGCGAAGTAGTGGAACGCCAGCGCGGTGGTGATTTCGAAAAACGAGGGTTCCAGATGTTGGAATTTGTCTTGATATTGCTCGAAAAAGTCGAGAACTTCCTTTTCGGAGATCATTTCCCCGTTGATGCGGATACGCTCGCGGAAATCGACTAAGTGCGGCGATGTGAAGAGACCGGTCGTGTAACCGAGTTCCTGGAAATAAGACGATAGGAAAGACGATACCGAGCCTTTCCCGTTGGTTCCGGCCACGTGCACACAGCGCAGTTTCCGTTCAGGATTCCCGATGATATCCAACAGTGCTTCAATGTTTTCCAGCCCCTCTTTATACGCTGAAGAGCCGATTTTATGGTACATCGGGTAGGCGGAGAAGATGCGTTCTAAGATTTGGTGGTAGGTTTGGTTTGGCATTTTTATAATATAGGGGAGAATCTATTACGTGTTTTTTCGGTACGATTTTTTTCGTAATCCGTTTCACGCGGCAAAAATACTCATTTATTCAAACCGGAAATTGGAAAACATTATTTTTTTCAACCGTTTTGGTACCGTTTCCCTTTCTCCTGCCAAACAATTTATTTATTCAGCTAAAAACTATCCGAATAAGATACATTAATTGTATCTATATTGGATAGCTTTAACGTGCTGATAATGAGTTGTATTTATATATTTTTGTCGCTGTGTTTTTAAGGGAAAATTCGGTCAAGTATGTTTCATAGAGGTTACAATATTGTCAGGTTGGGTCAAAGTCCAACGAATGATATTATTTGCAACATAGATGGCAATTATGTCCGGGAGGGGCAATCGCCTCTCAATCGCATCATCTATAACATAGACGGCAATTACATCCGGGAGGGGCAATCTCGCTATAACCGCATCATCTACAACATAGACGGCAATTATATCCGGGAAGGGCAGTCTTCCCTCAATCGGATCATCTACAACATAGACGGTAACTACATCCGGAAGGGGCAGTCGCGTTACAACACCATACTGGGGAATTTCGCCCCGTATTAAAATATGTCAAGCAATCCATAGTGTCATGACAAACAGCAACGAAAAGAAAAGATATTTTCGACCCGAATGGACGTGCGGGCGATATAATGCCGAAAAGCATGTGGCTCTGATGTATAACCTCATCGCGGGTTACAGCTACTTTTTTGAAAGCTATTCGGCGGATGTGGTCGGGCATATTTTGGCCGTTGGGCGAAAATGCGAAGTGAAAGTGAGCGAAGTGGCTCAGAACACAGGCATCGCGGAAGAGAGCATCGAACCTTTTTTCGAGCAGTTTGTGGAAATCGGATTATTGGCACCTGCGATTCCGACATGCGATGACATTCGGAATTACAGGACGTTTTTGGCAAAACAAAAACGTCAGGAGCAGCAGAAGGTGAAAACCACCAAAGAAAAACTACCTTTCGACACTTCTTCAGCGGAACAGGACTACTTCAATGCCGTGGATGACGGGAAAACCGTGACTTCGGTGATGTTTGAGCTGACTTACAACTGCAGTGAGAAGTGCATCCATTGCTACAATCCGGGAGCCACGCGCAACGATGAGGAAGTTTCGCACCGGGGAGACCGGGAAGAACTTGATTTGGACGATTACAAACGCATTATCGATGACCTTTGTGTCCAAGGATTGGTGAAAGTGTGCCTATCGGGCGGCGATCCGTTTTCGAAACCCATCGTTTGGGACATTATCGACTATCTCTACCAAAAAGAGGTCGCTTTTGATGTTTTCACTAATGGACAGCGCATTGTAGATAAGGTAGAGCAATTGGTTAACTACTATCCTCGCTTGGTGGGCGTGAGCATCTATAGCGGTTTGGCCGAAGACCACGATACTATCACCCGCGTGCCTGGCTCTTGGGAACGCTCAATGAAGGTGGTGAAGCAGCTCTCAGACTTAGCTATTCCGATGAATCTGAAGTGTTGCATCATGCAACCCAACCTGCACAGCTATTACTTGGTGGCCGACATTGCCAAGAAATACGGAGCGGCTCCACAGTTTGAAATCAACATCAATGACTCCATAGAAGGTGACAGATGCTCAAGACAGTTGCGATTGACTGAAGAACAATTCCAAGTGGTGCTGCGTGATGACAACATTCCATATTATGTAGGACCGGAAGCACCCGGTTTCGGTGGTCAACCTCGACCGCTGGATGTGAATGGTTGCGGTGCAGGACATACATCATTCTGTATTACGCCGGACGGCAACTTTCAACCCTGTTGTGCTTTCCCCATGCCATTCGGCAATCTGAAGAACCATTCCGTGAAAGAAATACTGACAGAAAGCCAATTGCTGAAAGAATGGCGTTCTGCCACATTGCAGCAATATGAGGATTGCGGCAAGCACGATTATTGTGCCTATTGCAATTTGTGTGCTGGCAATAACTATGTTGAACATGGCGATTTCCGGAAACCAGCTGAAAACAATTGCACGATGGCCAAAATCCGTTGTAACATGGCGCATCAGATGATGCAAGGTTATGATTCTTTGCATGGACAAGATTTTGTTACGGCGTTGCAAGCCCTGCCGAAATCCAAGGTGGACTTACGACGAATGTATGATACAAAAGGGATAAATGGTGTCTCCCGCAGTACACCTGTAACTGACTAAATCTTACAACAATGAAGGTAGAATTAGTTATCAGCAAGACTTCAAACGTCATGACTCCTGGCCATTGCTCACAAATTAGCGAAGGTGTTTGTGGTGTTATGTGGAGACAAGTCTAATCACAATGTCCAGCAATCAAGGGTGGTTTTTACCGCCCTTGATTGCTGTTTTTTTTATTTCTGAGTTAAAAAATAAAAAGAAAAATGAAAGAAGAAGATTTGGGGTTTAGTCCTTTTGACAAAGAAATGATAGATAAAGTTTTAAGTAATGAATTTAAGTATTGGACTGTTGATGAACAGGGTGATATTTCACGAAAAGACAGAAACTATGAAATATCACATCAAAGATTAACAGATATAAACTGGTTAGACCAGATTCTTTCAAAAAATGAAAAAAACGCAGAGCAAGAATTCTATTTTGTTTTTATAGAAGCATTAAGAAGAGCAGGATATAAAACCGTAACGATAGATTTAGAAAATCCAACTAACAAAATTGTTGCAAAATAGGTTAAGATGGAACCATTCTTGGCAAAAATAATCGATTGTCGGATTATAGAAGCAAATGAAGCGTACGTTTTTCATCCTCTTCTCTGCAATCCCGAGGGTAACGTGAAGATATGGCAAGTCAGTCCTATTCATGGCCGTAGTTATATTGTGGATAGGACGAAAGATGACCGCTATGTGGTAAGCAAAGGTAACGGTTTGGGTTACACTCAGTACAACTTTGTCTATACCCCCGAAATGCCCACCGACATTTGGGGGCTGCTGTTGAAAGAAGACGCCTTGCGCGATTTCTATTGCGGTCAAGAGGTGCAGGCATTGGGTATCAAGACCAACCAGATGGAATGTGTGTTAGAAATAGATTATCCTATTCATATTGCCAAAACCAATATGGATTTGCGTCCTGTGTTGCTGCAGTACAACGTGGAATGTCCTTATCGTATCAGTGATGCACCTTTCATGACACGGCAGCAGATAACCGATGAGGTGAATAAGTGGGAGAAAATGAACGACAAATGTTTCGACAAGGATTATCTCATCGCTGCCAATGTGCTCATCCGCAACCTCCGCATCATGCACGATCATGAGGTGCTGCACAATGCCATTCACGAACAGAACTATACATGGGCTTTGGAACTGCTTGATTTTGAGTTGTGCCGAACCCCTAACCATCCATATACCAAAGCCGATTACGAGCGTCATGTATGCAACCTCTATGACCGGGAGGTGATACAAACCTATCAGGTTATCATCTATATAGCCGGAGTTCTCAACGAACCTGTCGATTTCAAACAACTCGATGCCCTGTTCCTTGAATATGGTTTCGATCTGAAAAAGTTTAGACTTGACAATTGATATTATTGCTTTTGAGAATGAATTATCCTCAAAAAATAGACTATCTCGATTACGAACACGCTTTCAGTTACGAGCTTTTGAAAGACTTTGAAGAAGGTCGGCTCGATGGCTTTGATGTTGAGGTCATGCGAGGCTTGATTTATGGATATACGTTTACCGAGGATTACGCAAAAGGCATAATACCAAAGTCTTTCAGCATGGATTATTGGGCATCGAAACACGATTGCTTACAAGAACAACTTATCTTTGATGCCATTAGCAGTACAGGTGACGGGTTAAGCCGAGAAAAAGCCATCTGCGTGATAAGTGTTTGGCAGGAATACGAGTATATCGACAGGGAATGGGGGTTGAATATGACAAGCCAAAAACTACTTTGGGGAAAGAACATTATTGATTGTATAGAATTTGAAGAATCATCAATAATCGAAAAGCTCTATTTTGACATAAGTTGTTGGTTTGAAAGGGTCAAGCCTTGTAAATAAGAGCCTTTTGGCATTGTAGTGAATTAGGATTTTCATCAGGGGGAGAATTGTTTCAACATAAAAAATGGTGAAAAACAACGAAGTGAAATTAAAAACAAACTATTTAATCAATTTTTATGGGATTATTAGATTATCTGAACAAAGCAAAAGATTCAGCAATGGCTGCCAAGGACAAAGCCGTGCAGTACGTGAAAGACAATATACAAATGCGAGAGGAGGCCAGCGAGGAGGCGAAAGCGTGGAAAACGTTTGACCCCAAGATACTGAAGGCGATTCTGAACGATAATGTTTCACGCGCCATTGACCTGTATGTGAAACAAACAGGAGCCTCCCCCGAAAAAGCCAGAGTGCTTGTTAACAAGATTTCGGATAGCGTGAAAGAGGAATACCCCGCCATACTTCATGAAGAAGCTTGTGAAGCCGACATGCAGGCAATAAAAGATGTATGGCCCTTTGGCTTAAAGGTATTCAACATGTATAGTTTTGCAAAAAACAAAAAAGAGCAAAGAGTTCTCATCTATTACGGCCAGTTACAATCCAACGGCAATGGTGAATACCAGCTTACGGCAGAGAGTCTGGCCTTCACTTACTCCTGGAGCGCCATTTTTAACAACAACAAATTGTACCTGAAAGACGAATCCGGCAATGTAATTGTTGCAGACTCTTTTGTCATTGATCTCGACGAAAACTTTAATTTGGTATTCAATCCGAAAGACGAGCGTTACAAAATGATGGAGAACATTGTAAAACCCATTAATCGCATCAAAACGCTACACTTGTTCAGAGGAAGTGATTTGGAAAGGCTCAAGGATTGTAAAATGGATAAGGAAGCCTTTGATAATATTGCTGACAAATTCACTTTCAAATTCAAAAACGCCGAGATTCACTTGGCAGAAGACAATATTGGCGAGCTTTTCAAAGATGAATTTTTCAGGCTGTCAAAGAAGATAGGTCACCCATTTATCCTGCAACAAGAGACTTATGAATACATTCACAAGTTTGGTGTGAGATATGCTCCTACCGATGAAGATTTCCAAAGACTATGGCGGCATTTCTGTCAGAATGCTCATCCGAAAATAATAAAAGGCGGTATGAACAGAGAACGTTGGAACATAGAGGTTTTAGGCGAAGCAGGAATGATTTACTCAGGGTTGCAAAAGGTTATCGAACAAGGCTCTCTGCCATATAAGTTGGATACTGTTGAATGGGACAACAAGGGGATTCTTTATGGTTTCAGGATTGACGATTCCTTTTTTGACTATTTTTTTGGAATTACCGACGAAAGGCCCTTGATAAACCGCATAGCCGGAACCGTGGATACTGATACAGAAAGAATGCTCGCGCAAGCAGAAGAAATGCAGCAGCTTTATCAAGTACAGATACTCGCAAATCTCGTTCTCATAAAACTTAATCTTTTCCTCGATTCCGAGAAAAATGTCTTTTTCAACGGCCTTGGCTATGATTTGGGCGGGTTCTTTGACGATGTTGAGTTCTTTTCTCCGTCGAGCAAGAAAAAAGTCGCTTTTGAAACTTTTGCAAACCATATCAATTCTTCCGAGCCGAGAGAGGAAATAATCTCTGAGCCAACAAAGGAGAAAATTTCCGAGCCAACAGAAAACAAAAGTGATAATATCCCCAAAAAAACGTCCGAAGAACCTGAAGTCAATAAGCCAATAGTGAAGCTTTATTCTTTCGTAAAGTACCGCAACCGCAAAACCAATGAAGAGTATGCTTATTACATTGCGCCTGAAGAAATATGTCTTAAAATACTAGGACTTGGTTGGGACATTATTCGGGATTTTCAAAATAGACTTATGTCTGATGAATCAGATTTGTCGCAATATTCAATGGGCAAGTCAAAAGGAGCTATAATAAATTTAGATGGAGAAGCCAAAGAATTTGAAATAATAGATGTTTGGTGATAAAACCAGTAAAATCATAAGTGCTTAAAAATCAATTTTACAAATCATAATTTCTTTTTTTATATTATAATAATATGAGACAGAAACATTTAAATCTTTTATTATTTATGCTGATTGCCGCTTGTGCGGTTTTTGCAGTGTCGTGCGGTGTCAGTAGTGAAACAGGTAGTTGGGAGGAAACGGGTAAATTTCTCTTTATAGAATATGACAAAGGAGCAACGTTATCACTGTTTTTATGCTCTGGATTGTTAATGGTGGGAACATGTGCATTTAGGCTCTATTTCAAGTTAAGCGTTCCCGGGTACAATTTTTATGAAATGATAGGAGTGTTTGATGAAGCTGGAAATAGAGAATTAGACCAAGGAGCCGAAAAATCTTTCAAAAAAAACCTAGCGAATTTTATGAAGGCGAGTCTGCTAGCGGCACGCCTATGTCCAGTGATGATGTTTTGGTCGTGGTTTATTGATTCTGCCAGAGAATTTCTGTATTGGTCACTTGTGATATTGACATGTGTGGCACTACGTTACGGAACAGAGATGTTAGGAATTAACATGTGGAATTTCAGAAAGAACTGGAGTATTGTTTGGTGTATCATTTGCGTGGTCGGCTATATCATTATGCTATAATTATTTTTTGTACCTTTGCCGCCTAATCCAAATTTCACCAAAATAGACAGATAAAAAGATTTTTTAGACAGATATAGGACATTGTTATTGGCGTTTTCGCTTTTCTTCGTAAGATCGAAATTCGGGAAAATTTCAATCAATTACCACACAGGATGGCAGAACGTCCACGGTCTTTTACCGTGGGCTTTCTTGTTTGTGGTAATAGGTTTTTTCCCGAGCCTCGATCTTAAACAAAAAGTTCGCGGTTTTTTATGGGAACAGACAAGACAAATTCGGGAAACATCCACATCGGGCACCTCATCGAGGCGCAGCTGAAACGCGACGAGCGTAGCGTGAGCTGGCTGGCCCGGCAGATTCCCTGCACCCGCAACCACGTCTATAAAATCTTCCGTAAGTCCTCTATCGACTGCGCCCTACTGCTGCGCATCTCCAAAGCCATGCAGTTCAACTTCTTCCAGTACTATACGCAAGATGTGGGCGATGCCGTGGCGGGACGGATAGGGTGAGTTTTTCCTTTTTGACTCGCACGGTAGTTCACTCCATTCCGCTGCGAACGTGGTGAGCGAGCGGAAACTCCAATGGTTTTCTTCGCATAATATAAGCATATGGTCTTATTGTATAACAAAAAAGGGAATTCTCTCGAATTCCCTAAAGTCTTACGTCATAAGTCTTAAGTCTCATCTTATGAGAACACGATGATTCTCAGCTCCTCCTTGCCAGGCTTGTACAAGGCTTGCTTGGCACGGGCCACACACTGCTGTTGGATGTTACGGCTGGTGATGGTGGTTTTGTGCTGGGAGGTGTTTATGACGCGGGCGTCGATGATGTGTCCGTCAGCGGCAATGTGTACCTCCACGCATACTTGGCCTTCCTCGTTCACGGTGGCGTCGATGTTGTTGATCATACCACGATGGCCTGTGCCATAGCCGACACCGCCGCCGCTTCCGCCGCCTTCTCCGGGACCGAGGCCGGAACCTGTGCCACTGCCGATACCACTTCCGGATCCGCCACCGCTACCACTACCACCGCGACCGTGGTACATGGACGACTGGTCGGGTTTAGGTTGTGTGGGGACGGTCTGGGTGGTCGGCTTCGTGGATGTGCGGTCGGAGTGGTTAACCGCGGGGGCCTCCTGCGCGTTCTGGGTGGCATAGTTCTGTCCGGTTGCGGGTTTCGGGTTGGAGGCCACTTGAGGGGTACCGCCGCCCCCGCCGCCGCCCATCGGGGCTATGTCAACATAAACCAACTGTTTTGGTGGTGGCGGGGGGATTTGCGTCTTCAGACTGCAAGCCAGAAGCAAAATCAATAGCAATGCCATGGTGCCGATTGTCGAACACCAGGCGATCACATTGTCTTTCCTATTCTCGTTAGTTTGGATCATTTGGCTTCTGTGGCAAGTACCATTTTATATCTTTCTTCCTCGGGGAAGTTCTCATTCAAAGCATTGAGCACGTCCATCAGGGCGACCACGTTCTCTATCGGGACGCTTTTGTCAGCCCGGAGGATGATGTTCTTCTGTACGGAGGCATCTTTTTCAACGGCACCCATCAGTGCGGGGAGCAAGTCCTCGTAAGCGGTGGGTTGTGCGGAAGAGCCTTCAGGGTTCACATAATAGTTGAGATCCGCGTCAATATAGACCTCCAATTGTCTGCTCGAAAGCTGTTTTTCCGCAGTGCTCTTCGGCAGGACGAGGTTGATCGCGTTGGGCGAGATCATCGTCGAGGTGAGCATGAAGAAGATCAGCAGCAGGAACACCAGGTCGGACATGGAGGTCGCGCTGAACGTCGGGTCAATGCGGTTTTGCATCTTGATAGCCATGGCAGCGGGGGCTTAAGCGTTCTCGTGAAGCAGGTCCATGAATTCGGTGGTGCGCACCTCTAACATATAGACGACGTTGGAGATTCTGGAGATCAGCAGGTTGTGGAATACCAAGGCAATGATGCCGACGACCAGACCGCCCACGGTAGTGATCATGGCGGTATAGATGCCGGATGACAGGGTGCCGATGTTGAAATTGTTGGGGTCGGCGGCCATGTTATGGAACGCGCCCACCATACCGACAACGGTTCCCAAGAAACCCATCATCGGGGCGACGGCGGCAATGGTGGCAAGGGCGGAAACACCTTTCTCCAAACGGGAAACCTCCAGATTGCCTTCGTTCTCAATGGCGGTTCTGATGTCATCCAACGGACGGCCGAGACGGCTGAGTCCCTTGTCAATCATGCGGGCCGTGGGGTTGTTATTGTTCCGGCAGAGAGCAACGGCAGAATCTAACTTGCCGTCGTGGATGAAGTCGCGGATGTTGTTCATGAAGTTGCCCTCTTCTACCGAGGCACGGTTCACCACCAACAGCTTCTTCACAAAGAAATAGATGGCGAAAGCAAGCATCAGGATCAGCGGGATGATAATCCACAAACTGTTCACTGCAAATACTAATTTGAAATAGGAAGTTTCTTCCACGTGAGGCTCAACTGCAGAGGCAACTGCCCCCATGGAATCGTTTACTGCCGTTAATAACAATGTTAATCCGTTCATATTCAAATTTTTTATGCAAAAATACCTACTTAATGAATAATTTTTTGTTTTCTATATTTTTTTTTCTAACATTGTGATGTTTATATAATGCAGATTGTAATAACTCGTTTTGCCTTTAAATATTGTATTTTTGTTCGTTGAAATTTTCATTCGATATTTCCTGTTTTCAATAACCAATAACCCATAACCCATAACCATTATAAAAGTGGCAAAGAAATCGAATACGTCCAATATGCAAAGACTTGCCGGCGAGCAAAATGGCGGGTCGTCGAAGAAAAACAGTCGGAAGAGCACGTCGTCAAAAAACAACTCATCCAAAGCCAAAACATCCTCTTCTTCCTTCTGGAAGTTCATTTCAGGAGATAAGATGATCATTTTTTACGGTGTTTTGCTTATTTTGTTCGCCCTGCTTCTCTTCCTTTCGATAGGTTCGTTCTATTTCAACGCGCATAACAATGTTGCGTTTGTGGAGAGTGACCATGCGGAACCCGCTTTGAACATCGCGAAAGGGGTGGGAGCCACCCTGTCTTATTTCTTTGTGCAGTATTTCTTCGGTGTCGCTTCCATCGGTTTCCCGTTCCTTATATTATTATATGGTATCAAGCTTGTCGCCAAGAAATCGATGCTTCCGCTCGGACGTACCACTTTCGCCGTGCTGATGTCGATGGCGTGGATATCCATCACCCTCGGACTGATAGGCTACAATTCGAACAGCAGTCCGTTCTTGGCTGGATATTTCGGGAATTTCATCTGCCAGTTTCTTGTCGAACATGTGGGCATGGTGTTCTCTGTGGTGATTGACATTGCCATTCTGCTTCTGGTTCTCGTCTTCTGCTATGAGATGAATGTTCAGGGAATTGTGGCGGGATTTCAACAGATGGCGGTTAATAGACGGGAGCGCAAGGCGGCACAGCGTGCGGAGAAAGTTCGTCAAGCCATTCCTGTTGTACACACCCAACATGAGGACCAGCCCGACCTTTATATTACCGATCATGGTACTCTCAGTGATGAATATAAACCGAAAGTTTATGATTTAGTGGATGTTAAGGAAGAAGAACAACAGGCTGAAAAGGAGAATGCCAACGATGTGTTTGAACCTGAACAACTCTTTGAAGAGGATGAGCCTGAAGTGCCTGCTGATGACATCCCGTTTGATTTTGTGAACACCAACGATATTGCCGAAAATGCCGAAACGGAAGAGGGTACGGAACTTTCGGAAGGCGAGGAAGAGGAAACTGAGCATGAGCTTACTCCAGAAGAGGTTAAGAATCTTGAGCCATACGACCCGCGGAAAGAACTTTCTTATTTTGAATTCCCGTCTGTGGAATTGCTGAAAGACTATCCTTATACTGCTTCTACGGAGGAGTTGATCAAAAAGGAACTGATGGAGAACAAGGTGAGCATCGAGAAAACGCTGCTCAGCTTCGGCATCGCCATCAAGAGCATCTCCGCCGTGGTCGGCCCGACGGTGACCTTGTACGAGATTGTCCCCAAGGAGGGCGTCCGCATCAGCAAAATCAAGAACCTGGAGGATGACATTGCGTTGAGCCTCTCCGCGTTGGGAATCCGTATCATCGCACCCATCCCGGGTCGCGGCACCATTGGCATCGAGGTACCCAACAAGAACCCCAACATCGTCTCCATGCGCGAGATTATCAACTCCGATAAATTCCGCAAGAACAACTATGCGCTGCCCATCGGTTTGGGAAAGACCATCAACAACGAATCTTTTGTGGTGGATCTTGCGAAGATGCCGCACCTGTTGGTCGCCGGTGCCACGGGTCAAGGTAAATCCGTTGGTCTGAACGCCATTATCACGTCACTACTCTACACGAAGCATCCATGCGAGATGAAGTTCGTGTTAGTCGATCCGAAGAAGGTGGAGTTCACGCTCTATTCTGTCATCGAAAACTACTATTTGGCCACGTTGCCCGACAACGGCGACGCCATCATCACCGACACGAAGAAAGTGGTGCGCACGCTCAACTCTCTCTGCGTGGAGATGGACACGCGTTACGACCTGCTGAAAGCCGCCAAGATGCGTAACATCAAGGAATACAACGCCAAGTTCTGCGCTCGCGAGTTGTCGCCGGTGGCGGGTCACCGCTACATGCCCTACATCGTAGTTGTCATTGATGAGTTCGGCGATTTGATCATGACAGCGGGTCGCGAGGTGGAGCAGCCGTTGGCCCGTCTGGCCCAGCTCGCCCGCGCCATCGGTATTCATTTGGTGATTGCCACGCAGCGTCCTTCCGTGAACATCATCACCGGTAGCATCAAGGCCAACTTCCCCGCCCGTATCGCCTTCCGTGTGCAGTCGGGTGTCGATTCCAAGACCATCCTCGATGCGACTGGCGCCAACCAACTCATCGGCAAGGGCGACATGCTCATCTCTACCGGCAGCGACGTGGTGCGCCTGCAGTGCGCTTTCGTGGATACGCCCGAGGTGGAGAAGATTGCGGAATTCATCGAGAAACAAGAAGAGTTGCATCCGTTGCTTGAACCTTACGAACTGCCCGATGTTCCCGAACCTGGTGATGAAGGTGGTGGTCGCGGAGATGGCCCGACGAATCCCAACGAACTGGATCCCATGTTGGTAGAGGCGGCCACGTTGATCGTGCAGACCCAGCAGGGCTCCACCTCCTCGATTCAGCGGAAGCTGAGTCTCGGCTACAACCGCGCCGGTCGCATCATGGACCAGCTCGAAGACCTCAAGATTGTCGGTCCCGGCAGCGGCAGCAAACCCCGCCAGGTCCTCATCAAGACCGAGGCGGAGCTACGGCAGCATTTGGCTGATTTGCAACTCCTGTGAGGATGATGCGATGAATGACGATGAAACGATGAGACGATGAGACGATGAGACGATGAGGGGAACAGATTCTATTCCCCAAATAATTATCAATTATCCATTATCCATTATCAATTAAAAAAATGCGATTAGACAAATTCCTTACCGACAACAACTTTTTCCCCTCGCGGGAGAAGGCACAGACTGCCATCAGGCACGAGACGGTGATGGTGGACGGGCGCATTGTGACGAAAGCCTCCATGGACATCACGGAGTCGATGCGTGTGGAGGTGATAGACCTTTTCAACAAATATGTAAGCATGGGCGGGTTGAAGTTGGAGAAGGCCATCAAGGATTTCGGGTTGGATTTTGCGGGGAAGATGGTGTTGGACATCGGGGCTTCCACGGGCGGCTTCACGGACTGCGCGTTGCAGCACGGCGCCGCATCGGTCACCACTGTCGATGTGGGCACTGCCCAATTGGTCGAGCAGTTGCGGAATCATCCCAACGTGACGGTCTTTGAAAACAAGGATTTTCGTGATCTTACAATAGAAGATGTTGACAATCAGAAATTTGATTTCATTGTTTCCGATGTCTCATTCATTTCGTTGACCTATATAATCCCCTATATTGATCCTTTTTTGAAACCAGACGGACAGATGATGTTTCTGATCAAGCCACAGTTTGAGGCGGGTCCCTCCTTCTTGAGCAAGAGCGGCATCGTGACAGACGAGAAAGGGTACAAAACAGCCATTCAGAAGGTGGTGAGCGAGGCGATGAACCATCATTATTTTCTGAAGGATATTTCTGTTTCCACGCTTTTCGAAAAGCATAAGAACGTTGAATTTCTGGCGTTGTTCAGCCGAGAAGTCCAACGTTATATGCCCGATTACAATAGGCTGTTTTTGGATGTGAAGGAGCTCCGGAAACAATGTTGAAACTAATCAGCTATGCTTCCAATAGTTTAAGTCCGTATTTTCTGTAGTGCGGGAATTTTGAATCATGGCTTATGATAGTTGCTTTGTTGGCAATGCTGTTAGCAATTATCACTCTGTCAATCATATCGGAATGTTTCTTCCCGTTGATTGTGAGAATGGGAATCTCTTCCAGCACCTCATAGGTCTTTTCTGAGATATAATCTAATTCTACGTTTATTGAATTAAGGGCCTTGTGCAATGCTTTTACGCCGCCGGGAATTTTGATTTTACCCAACAGATTTAAGTGGGTTAGCTCCAACAGTACAAAATCTGAAGTAAAATATATATTGCCGTTCGGATATAAAATCTCGTCCCTCAAATTAGGGTCTAATTTGGGGTCTTCACTCACAAGCCAGTATGCAATATGGGTGTCCAAAAGGTATCTTGCCATATCAGTTGAGATTGAAAGGGTCTAAAACCAATTCTTTACAACCTTTGATGAACTTGAATTCCTTTTTTGATTTCTTTCCCGTGTTGTGGGAAATTACTTTTTTTGCTTTCTTTGGTGCCATAATTCTTTAATTATATGATGCGGCAAAGATATAATTTTTTTGATTTAGATTAATAAAAAATTTTATTTTTTTTTCTATGCCGTCATACCACCTCACCCTTCGTTAAAAAGTGTATTTTTGCTTTTTCACGGATTTTGTCCTTCTTACTAATAAAAACCATTGACTATGAGCAAGTTTACACACCTTCATGTGCATACGCAGTATTCTATCCTGGACGGCATGTCCGATATCACCGCTTTGGTGGACAAATGTCTCGCCAACGGCATGAGTTCCTTAGCCATCACGGACCATGGGGTGATGTACGGCATCAAGGAGTTTTCCGATGTGGTCAGCAAGAAGAATGGGAAGGTGAAGGATGAAATCAAGGCGTTGGAAAAACAGTTGGGTGAGTTGACGGATGAAGCGGAAATCGCGGATTGTCAGCAGAAAATATCGGATTTGAAACAAAAAATCTTCAAACCGATTTTCGGTTGCGAGGCATACGTGGCGCGTAAGACCAACACCAATCCGGAGGGCAGCCGTCTGGTGCATGAGCATAAAGAGAACGGCAGCGGTTATCACCTGATTCTACTGGCCAAGAATGAGATAGGTTATCACAACCTTTGCAAGATTATTTCACTGGCGTGGATTGACGGAAAATACTACCGTCCGCGCATTGACCGCACCCTTTTGGAGGAGTATCATGAGGGGTTGATTGTCTCCTCCGCATGTCTCGCCGGCGAGGTTCCGAAAAATATCACCGACGGTAATTACGAAAAAGCCAAAGAGGCGGTGATGTGGTTCAAAAGCATCTTTGGTGATGACTACTATCTTGAATTACAGCGACATAAGACGGACAAGCCGGGCGGAGACCGTAGCGTCTATGAGCAGCAGAAAATTGCCAACGAAGGGATTTTGCGGCTGGCGGCGGAGACCAACACGAAAGTGATTGCCACGAACGACGTCCATTTTGTGAACGAGGAAGATGGCGAGGCGCACGACCGGCTGATCTGTCTCAGCACGGGCAAGAAATACGAGGACACCGACCGTATGCACTACACCAAGCAGGAGTGGCTGAAGACGCCAGAGGAGATGGCCGCCATCTTCGAGGATGTGCCCGAGGCGTTGGCCAACACGCAGGAAATTGTCGATAAAGTGGAGACATACGCGCTGAAACACGCCCCCATCATGCCGATGTTCGAGATTCCCGAGGAGTTCGGCACGGTGGAAAGCTACAAGCAGCGTTTTTCTGAAGAAGATCTCCGTGCCGAGTTCGAGAGCGGAGAGGGTGGGGAAGGCCGCATTGGGAAATTAGGCGGTCTGGAGCGCGTCTATCGTATCAAATTGGAGGCCGACTACCTGAAAAAGCTGACCATGGAGGGTGCCGTGCAGCGTTACGGCGATCCCGTGGATCCCGAAATCCTCGAACGCATCGAGTTCGAGTTGAGTGTGATGCGCAACATGGGTTTCCCGGGCTACTTCCTCATCGTGCAGGACTTCATCGCGGCAGCCCGCAAAATGGGCGTTTCCGTGGGTCCGGGACGTGGCTCCGCTGCCGGATCGGTGGTCGCCTACTGCCTGAGAATCACCGACGTGGATCCCCTCAAATACGATCTTCTGTTCGAGCGTTTCCTCAACCCCGACCGTATTTCCCTTCCCGATATCGATGTCGATTTTGATGATGAGGGACGTTATAAGATTCTCAACTGGATTATCCAAAAGTACGGCAAGGAGAAGGTGGCGCACATCATCACCTACGGCACCATGGCCACCAAGTCGAGTTTGAAGGACGTGGCCCGCGTGCACGACCTGCCCATCCCCGAGTCTGACCGGCTCACCAAGATGATTCCGGTCAAGTTGCCGGAAGACCCGAAGACGCACAAGGCCCCGAAGGTGAACATCAAGAACTGTCTGGCGAATGTGCCGGAGTTCAAGGCCGCTTACGACGGCAATCCGAAACTTCACGACATCATCGACTACGCCTCCCAGCTGGAAGGCACAGTGCGTCAGGTGGGTATCCACGCTTGCGGTGTCATCATCGGCGCCGACGACCTCACCAAGTTCGCCCCGCTTTCCACCGTGGAGGACAAAGAGGCGAAAGAGGACATCATCGTCACGCAGTACGAAGGTTCGGTCATTGAGGACGTGGGACTCATCAAGATGGACTTCCTCGGGCTCTCCACCCTTACCATCCTCAAGGAGGCCATTTCCAACATCAAGAAATCCAAAGGGATAGACATAGACATTGACCATATTCCGTTGGACGACCCGCTTACGTACCAGCTCTTCTGCGACGGCGACACAGTGGGTACGTTCCAGTTTGAATCCGGCGGTATGCAGAAGTACTTGCGGGAGCTGCAGCCCTCTACGTTTGAGGACCTTATCGCTATGAACGCCCTCTACCGCCCGGGGCCTATGGACTACATCCCGCAGTTCATCGACCGCAAACAGGGTCGCGAGCCTATCGTTTATGACATTCCCGTGATGGAGAAGTATCTGAAGGACACGTACGGCATCACCGTCTATCAAGAGCAGGTGATGCTGCTGTCGCGTTTGTTGGCCAACTTCACCCGTGGCGAGTCCGACACGTTGCGTAAGGCGATGGGTAAGAAGCTGAAAGACAAGCTGGATGCGTTGAAACCCAAGTTTATCGATGGCGGCAAGGCCAACGGTCACGACGAGAAAACGTTGGAGAAGATCTGGGCAGACTGGGAGAAGTTCGCCTCGTATGCCTTCAACAAGTCGCATGCCACCTGTTACTCGTGGGTCGCCTACCAAACCGCCTATCTCAAAGCGCATTACCGCGCCGAGTTCATGGCCGCCAACTTGACGAACAGCGTCACGGACATCAAGAAGATCACCGTTTTCATCGATGACTGCCAGAAGAGCGGCATCACCGTCAAGGGACCGGATATCAATGAGTCCGACGAGACGTTCACCGTCAACAAGGACGGCGATATCCGTTTCGGCTTGGCGGCGTTGAAGGGTGTCGGCTTCAGTGCGGCGAGCAGCATCGTGGAAGAGCGCAACGCCCACGGTCCATACACCAGCATCATGGACTTCTTCGAGCGGGTGAACCTCGGCAGCTGCAACAAGCGCTGTCTCGAATCGTTGGCCTACGCCGGCGCTTTCGACTGTTTCCCCGATGTCCACCGGGCGCAGTATTTCATTGTCAACGACAAAGGCCGCAACACCATTGACCTGCTCATTTCAAGAGCCACCGCCAAGGAGAAAAACGCTTCGCAGATAGACATGTTCGCGGAGATGTCGGGTGATGGCGGCGGTGCGGTGGAGGATTCCTTCACCTTCCCGCAGTGCGACCCGTGGAACTACTACGATCAGCTCAAATACGAAAAAGAGGTGGCGGGCTTCTTCATTTCGGGTCATCCGTTGAAAGAGTACCAGGTGATTATCGACAGTTTTTCGAATACGGAGCTTTCGCAGTTGGACGACACGGATTTTCTGTCCCATACGGTGCAGGGCGGCAAGGGGTTGATGTTCGCGGGCATCGTGAGCAGTGTCATGAGCGGGGTGAGCAAAACTGGAAACCCATACGGTAAGGTGGTTTTGGAGGATTACAATGGTACCTGGACGTGGTTCCTGCGCGGCTCCAACTTCGAGAAATACGAATGGCTGCTGAAGGTCGGCAACCGCATTTTCGTCAATGCTTCCGTGAAGCAGAACTCATGGAAAGACAAGGTCACTCAGCAGGAAGTGGTGCGTTACGACATCAATCCCGTCTATATCTATCCGTTGAACGAAGTCTATGAGAAGATGTGCAAGGGGGTGCAGCTGCAGCTGCAATTGGGGGACATTACGGGCGCGTTAGCCCTGCAAATCAAGGACATGTTGGACAAATATTCCGGCAAGACCCCGTTCAACATCCGCATTTACGAAAAAGGCAAGGTGTTCTACACTGACTTCTTCAACTTCGCCGCGAAGGTCGATCCGGAGAAGTTCGTGCATAATTTCTCGTTGCCGGCGGAGTATAAGTTGGTGTTGGAGTCCTAATATAGAAGCATTTTCGTCAATCCTCCTTTGTTGCCCATCACGAACAATTCAGTATGTCCATCATTGTCAAGGAGGTCCACATACAGCGGCTGGTTCAAGGTGAAGCGTTGGCAAAAAAATCGCGCACCTGTTTTCAGCTTGGCGTTTACGGACTCTGACACCTCTAACAGATTATCTCCAAGGTAGGTGAGTGTACAGCGACGGTTAGGATTCCATCTGATTTCCACTCGGTCGCCAACAGTCAAATCCTTGGTGTAGATGGATTCCGACACCACGCGGTGCGATGATTGCACACTTTCCACCTCACAATAGTCCGACACGAAGGTCTCCCAATCGGGGAAACCTGTGAATCGGGCGAGGATGTCGAGGGTGCTTGGGCGCACGGAGGCGTAGCCATCCACATATCCCCAGAGTCGCTTCAGTGTGGAGACACTGAGGTTCTCATTCAGCCGTCCCTGTATTTCTCCCGACAGGAAGATAAAGTCGTTGGAGGTGGCGATGGCATGATCCGCCGACTCCTCCACAAGTTGGCGCAGCAGGGTGATATATTGCGGATTCACGGGCATGGTTTTAAAAATTTTCGACCGCAAAAATAGCAAACATTCGGATATGCGGGGCAGGTTCTTTTTCGGTTCTAATCAACATCTTGCACCATGCGAACGCTGACACCATAAAGTCGCCACCCTCCCCAGTCAAGCGATATATTAAGCCCTCTGATCCCCAAAGAGTATGCTCCGCTGACATTGGCAACTGTTGACGAATAGTAGTAGCCATGGTTTACATCGTCCACGTGCTGTCCGAAGCGTACACCTGCCGAAGGAAGAAATACGGCTCCGGCGGCCTCCAACAACAGCCATTCTTCGGAATTATATGTGTTACCAGAAAAGGGCGCTTCGCTAATGTTGATGTTTACGGGGGCTGCTACAGTTTGTGGATGATTATATTCGTCTGGGAAAAGGATAAGTCCGTTCATGCCGTTCACTACGGCTTTGGTGTATCGTGCGTCAGCAGTGCCATTAACCGTTGAAGCCTTACGGTTTAGGCAGAGGTAGTTATATTCGTCCTTCGTCAGGACGCGCCATCGGTTGGGCGTGTTCCCTCCATTGCGAATGGCGTTATAGATGCCCCAGTCGGCAAAAGCGAACGGACCGGTCAGGTTGTTCTCGCTGTCAGCGCCGGGATAGTAGTCGTTGTTGGCCACGGAAGATGACCAAGGCTGGTAGCAGGCCGCACCGCTGTTCCATCCGCTCGTGCCCCATCCGAAAAGGTCGATCCAACCCGTGTAGGTGGCAGAAACATTAGTGTTGTCGGCACCGATGATGTCGTACTGGTTCTTGGCGAACCGCCATGTCCCGGGGGCGGTGCCGCCGTCGGCTGTACGATGTTTTCCGATAGTGTTGTATTGCAGGTTGCCCCGCGAGAAACGCACCTGCTTGGATGGTGCGACGGAAAACAGACCATTGAGTGAGCCTGCCAATTGGGAAGTGTCACCTACGGGTAGTTCCGCTTCTTCGTCGTTGCCGATGTCATTGGCTCTTTTAGAAAAAGGGTGGGAGAGTAGAAAGGCAAGCCCAACCAGCACTACAGCAGCGATTGCAGTGACGGGCAGCCATTTGCGGTTACGGTCTTCATTGTTGAGTTTAAGAAGGACATCCTCGGCAGATGGAAACCGCTTTTCCTTTTGGGGTTGGAGGCATTTGCGCACCACGCGACCATAGCGCGAAGGGAACAATTGTTTCAGGATTAGTCCGAAAGCATAAATGTCGGTGCGGTTGTCCACCTCACCGCCAGACAACTGTTCTGGGGCAGCGTAGGATTGGGTGTAGGCGGGCTCCTTGAGAATGGCGTACGACCGGCTGTCGGCAAAACCAAAGTCAATGATTTTCACGTGGTTGCCGTCGTTGGTGATCAGAATGTTGGATGGTTTCAGATCCTGGTGTACGACCTGTTTGCGGTGGAAGTAGCCTATTGCAGCCAGTAGCTCCTGCACCACCTGCCGCCGTGTTGTTTCAGATGGGTTCTCCTGCAGGAACTTGTCTAATGGACGCCCGTCCACGTACTCCATCACGATGCAGTCGCCCGCCACGGGATCCTGTTCATGGCTGAGAGCGTGTACAATGTTGGGGTGGTTCAGTTCCACCGTCAGAGCAAATTCCTTGGATAGCATTGCGGTATATTGCGGGTCATCGGCGTATTCCGGCTTGAGGCCCTTCAGCACATACCATTGACCGTAGCGTTGGGCGCGGAAGAGGCGGGAGTAGCCGTTGGAGGGCAGCTCCTTGTAGCCGGTGAAATGGTTGGAAACGTTCACAGTTTGCGGTGCGACCAGCCCGGAGGTGTATATGTCGTTGTTATAGTCCAAAATAGCGTGGCTTTTGTGGGTGCAAAAGTAGTATTTTTCTTGAGATGGTAATTTGTGAACCTGCGTTGAAGAACGGAAAAATGTTACTTTTGCCGCATGATAGAAAATCCCGACGACATCTCCACCTCTGGGTTCGTTCCGTCCTCCGAATACGCCGTTTCAGGTTGTTTTTCGGGGCACAGCGAACTCCCTTCGCGAGGCTATTGCCGGCTGTTCAAAGCGCAGCGCAACGGACAATGGTTCGTGCTGAAAGCGTTGAAGCCGGAGTATCAGCAAGACCCTGTTTATCAGGGAATGTTCGAAAAGGAGTACGATTTGATGATGCAGCTCAATCATCCGAACATCGTGCGCATTTATGACAAAGAGGAGGATTCGGTGGCGGGCGTTAGCATGGTGATGGAGTATGTGGATGGCCGCACGTTGGGTGATTTTTTAGAGGAGAATCCTCCACAGAATGTCAGAGAGTCGATGGCGCGGCAGATTCTGGAGGCCATCGGCTACTGTCACAGCAAGCAGATCATACACCGTGATCTCAAACCCTCCAACATTCTGGTGACGTATAACGGCAACTGGGTCAAGCTGATTGATTTCGGGTTGTCGGATAGCGACCAGTACGCGGTTCTGAAGGAACCCGCCTACACGAAAGCATACGCCGCGCCGGAGCAGCTGTCGGGGGGAGAAGTCGATAACCGCACCGATCTGTATGCTTTCGGACTGATTCTGAAGCAGTTGTTTCCAAATCGCTACGGACGCGTGGTTCGCAAATGCCTGCAGCCAAGGAAAGAGAAGCGGTATTCGTCAGCAGAAGAGGTGGCGGCGGCGATGAAAAGTTGCGTGAGAAGGAGAAGGATGATGCCCTGGTTGATTGCCTTGATGACTGTTGTTGCTGTATTATCCGCCTTCTTGCTGCTTCACTATTCGAATGACGGAACAAGAAAAACCTTACAACCATCGACGGGATTGCCCGCTTCTGTCCGAGACACCGTTTTTTTAGCGGAACCAGGACGGACACAAGTGGCTGAACCTGCTCACGGGAATATGCTTTCACCTACATACGAAGAAGGAGGTGGAAGAAATTATGTCTTAGACAATCCGTTGACAACTGTATCAAACCCCGAGGGTCCGCACGGGATGTCTCGAGAACAACGCGCCGTCCCCATTCCGAGCGCAACAACTCAGAAAGAAAACCAGGAGCAAGAAGCACTTGACAATGCGATATATAACTTCAAATTCACCATAGACAGTATGTTCGAGCCGGTGGATTTGTATGTGAAAAGCGACGAGATGAAAACTTCGAATATTCTGTGTGACCTGATTTACATTGCCGAGTATAAGTCCAAGATTCGCGAATGCCAGATTCGGAGTCAATTGCCGAAATCCAAGCGATATAGTTTCCTCAACTATGCCAACGACCGAATCGAGGCGAAGAAAAGGTCATACACACAAAAATATCCTGCCATACCAAAATATCCCAATGAGCAACAAGTTAGAGACCCCGAAATATACCAACCGATTTTAGAGCAGAGTAAAAAGTACCGGGAAGAGGGGCGAAGGCTGAGGGATGAATGGGAAAGAATGATGCGGGCGGTGAAATAAGACACAGAAAGGGTACCGCAAACATTCTTGTATTCTCCTTTATTCTTTTTTTCGGATGAATAAATACAAAAATAAGCACAGCAAACAAAACATAATTATTCTAATTAGATTATTTTCTTATCTTTGCCCATTCCCTTTTGGGAAGAAGAATAAAACGGGATTATCAACTTAAAATATTGAACCTAAAAGAATTAGAACCTAAAAAGAACCTTTTTATAAATACATAGCAGAAGCGTTTTCGCTTTTATCTTTGCAAGTTCGAAACCTGGAAAATTTCAAATGCAATGCCGAGAGGAAGCCGAAGATGCTTGCGGTTCACAGCCGTGAGCTTCCTTTGTTTGGCATTGCAGGTTTTCCAGGACCTCGAACTCGAAACAATGAAGTTCGCGGTTTTTTTGTGCCTTTTTCGGAATAAGGAAAATGAGGCTGCAAAAGAACCTAAAAAGAACCTAACTGCGTGAGGGAAAGAGAGGTACTTTTGCGGTGTAAAAAAGAGAAAAGAAGAAATGCTATGAAACAATGCATGATTTTTACGTTTTATGCCTTGGCCCTACTGCTTTGTGCGTGCGGCGGAAACGGAAACAGTGACCAACAGGTGGATAACTTTTTGGGAGAAGAACCCGTAATTGAAAATCCACACATGCCGTCAGATGAGGCAAAGAGGTTCAAGGAGGCGGAAAACAGACTGGCGGATATGGACGTGCAGCTGCGGAGCTACATGACAAACAAAAGCGAGAAGCGGTTTAAGTCGCTGTTGAAAACGTACGAGAAGCTGCAATACGAGTATGACGACAGCGATATGGACGACGAGGGTCGTAGGGAGTGTATGCTCTTGCAGGCACGCACCGACTCCGTCCGCACAGCGGTAGAGTCATTGTTGAAAAATGAGTTTGCCGCCATGAAGTTTCCCTGCTTCAGCGAAAGCGACCATCTGATACATTCCGCACAAAGGTGGCCCGTGTATATGCAGAAAGGGACGAAACTGCTTTATACCATGTCCACTAACGGCAATGTGACCATGAAAATCTATAACGCCGACGCTCATAATACGTTGAAGACATACATTGGAAAGCGGCAGGTGCGCGATTCGCTGTCCATACAGAACAGTGCCATCTACTTAATAGAAATTACTCCCAAAGGTTCGGCTTATATTGATTTGAATGTGAAAAAAAAATTGTCGGAATTTGACCAGATGGGAGAACACCACTATGTACAGACAGACACGGTGGACTGTGCCGCCAATGATTTTATGGCGGTGAAAGTGCCAGGTATTGACATGAAAAACATCTTTGAGGAACCCCGGAAATTCACTCTGCGTTCTGTTGGCAAGAGTTTCTTCAGCGGCTCCTCGCGTGCGGTAGTTACACTCAACGTGCCGAAAGGCTGTACGGATATTCTTTATAGTCTCCGCATCTCCACCAACGAGGGCGACAAAAACACGGACGGCATGTTCAACAAGAACATGAAGGAGACCTACAAGAAGGTGAAGTTCCTTGGATTGCCCATTTGGGAATCCAACAAGACAGAAACAGGAACCAGTCTCTTGCGCGAATTGCTGTACAGAAACAGGCCAGTTCGGGAGGAAGAAGCCTACTGCAATGTGTATGTGTTCACCAATCAGGCGGAGGCTAAGAAATTTCAGGATGGCGCATCCCCCGACGGCTTGAAGTACAACATCGACCTTTCGCTGATGGGCACGCAGTCGTGCAACGGGCGCATTCCCACCAACGGCAAGACTAAGATCTATTTGGGCTTCGCCAATGAGCGTTTCCGCTACTCTAACTATCTTTGGTTGGAGGCCTTGAGCGTAACGCCCAAGAATGAATATTACAGGTTGAGGTATAAAAAATAACCACACAAATATATAGATAGCAATGGATAAAATAAAAAACACCCTGCAAAGCATCCCTCAAGCCTTTGTTCTATTCGGGAGAGCTTTTAAAAATGCCAAAAAAGATTTTTGGATTTCCATACAAGTCTTGTTTTGGGTTTCGCTCGTGTTGTCCATCCTGTTCTATTTCGTTGAACACGCTGCACAACCCGACGAATACCGAAATTGGTGGCAGGCTATCGTATGGACACTTACACGCTACATTGGAGATCCAGGACATTTTGCGGGTAATGGTCCTATAACGCTCACGGGTCGGCATATTGACTCGATCATAGGGATTCTTAAAATACTTATTTTCGCTGTACCTGCTGGTCTCGTGGCCAACGGTTTTCGCAAGGCAATGGAAGATGAACGGAAAGAGAAACATCTACAGGAATGTCGATTGAAAATTCAAAAATCATTTCGGCGTCGATTGACGAAAAGTGATCGGGAGAAGAAAAGCCCAATGTATCGCGTGATACCTCGACGTGTCTCTCCCGTCACATTACAAGCAAAAAAAGGGATGACTGAAAACGACATCATAGAAACCGTAAGTTCATTTGACGAGTTTCGACTTCGTAATTTGGCCGGCTCGCAAACTGCTTCAGAGCATCCTCAAGATCGGCTGGTGATTGAACTGTTGCCGCTCAATGAGAGAACGGTTGACGGTTGTAAAATTGACAGAACCACGTATGGGGTCAAAATCAATCGGCGGTCGAATGTGACCATTGTTGCGCCGACGGCGGCCACGGAGAACTCCATCGGCCACTTCGCCTACTATTTAGCACAATTTGGTGCTTTCAACCTTATTAGTCGTGAATTTGTTACAGATGTTGACGAACCTGTCAGCTATTATAAAATAGAAGGGAAAAGGGAAGATTGGGAAAAACCATTGGTAGATTTTGTAGATGACATTCAGAATATTTCTGGTTCCGAGGAGAAGTGGAATATTGTGCTGGCTGCCGCTGACAATGTGCATGACACACAAGTACATCTGGTACACAACACCATTGAAAAATGCGATGTCCCAATGACTACTCTCGATGAAGAGAAATTACAAATATTGTTCTGCGAGATCTCTGAGACATTAAAAGTCAATTACGAATTGTCTGCGGACTTGGACGAGAAGTATAAACCCGTGGGCAACAAAAACATTGGTGTAATTGCCGGTGGTGGAAGCAAGAACAATGCTTTTACAATACGTCTTTCTTACAGCATCATCACTTGGTCAGATGATTGGTTGCCTGTTGTTGTAGATATGGCAAAAATCATTAAGCGACACTTGGATCAGCCAGACCGCCAACAGTTTGTGGATGATCCGTCCTGGAAAGAAAAGAGAAAGGGGTATGGTTTTGGTGATGGTGAAATGTTAGAAGTGCCAGAAGTAACAAATCGAAAACGACAATAAACAACAGTTTCTTATTCGAAAAACAATCAAAATAGGAGAAGCCGAAAACCTAATAGAGTAGGCAGTAATTTAAAATCTTAAGTACTATGAAAAAGTATCAAAAAGTACAACGTCTGGCCTCAAGTGGCACTGCGAATTTCGCCAACTGTCATGGAGATGAACAGACTCAAAGTTATTGTGGTTCAAAATTAAACTACAAAGCTTTCTAACAAAAAGGAAGAAGCCGAAAATCCTTGAAGAGTAGGCACAAATTTAAAATCTTAAAGTACTATGAAAAAGTATCAAAAAGTACAGCGTTTAGCCTCAAGTGGCTCTTCCAGTTTTGCCGCTTGCCATGGTGAGCATCCTCGCAACTATTGTGGACCGATGGAAAACTATAAGGCACGATAGTATTCTTTGAAGACTGGTGGTAGATATTACCATCAGTCTTCATTAAACGAAAAATTTAATTGAATTAATTATGTTAGTTTGTCAATCCAAAAACACGTTCATCAGAAATCATGGTGATTTTGCCTATATAATCAACCAGTTTACAAATTCTGACCTTGTGCTAAATGAGGCAGGTGCGGATTTCCTCAAAGAAATTAGCAGAATCCCTCAAGATATTGAAGTAATTGTAAACCGACTTTTAAATCTTTATGGGGACACTGTTGATAAGACAGAACTGCAAGAAGACTTCGAATGTTTTTGTTCAGAATTATCGGAGCAACATTATTTAGTACTTGGTGAGAGCGAAGATGAAATCAAAAAGAAAGATGTGGAGTTCAACTATGGGCTTTTGAATCTCCAACAGCCATCAACAGTAAACATAATAAGTGAACAAAAAGAAAAAAGCACCTCTGATTTTTGGATCTCACGTGCTCAATCTGGAGATTATCAGCTGAACGACATCCAATTTGAGTTGACGAGTTCTTGCAATGAACGATGCATTCATTGTTATATTCCCAATGCGAGGAAAAATGTCGGCCAAGATATGGATTATAAAGATTTCTGTTCTGTGATTGACCAATTTGTTGATATGGGCGGGATTCATGTCGGGCTTAGCGGAGGTGAATGCCTGACTCATAAAAACATTCTTAAAATCATTGAATATTGTCGGAAAAAAGACCTTATAATTACCATTCTCAGTAATCTTATCGCCTTACAGGATGAGCATATTCCTTTCTTGAAACAAGCAAATATTGCACACATACAGACTTCTCTCTATAGTATGGACGAAGCCATACACGATAAGATTACAACGATAAAAGGCTCTTGGAGAAAAACCAAAAGTGCAATTGAGAAATTAGTGGCGGCAAATATTCCTGTTCAAATATCCTGCCCATTGATGAATGCAAACAAAGACAGTTTTGTAGATGTTCTCAAATATGCCGAATCTCTTCACACAATAGCGACGACTGACTATATTATTATGGCTGAAGCTGACTTTGACACGGGTAATCTTGCCCACAGGCTGTCAATTTGTGATGTTGAACGTGCAATGTGCTCTGTTATGGAATACAATCTTAAAAAAGAAAAAACTGTTACAAACTCTCTATCATCAAATAGCACAAGCGATAGTAAAACTATCGAAAACCAACCCGTATGTGGAGCCGCAATAAGTAGTATTTGCGTTTTATCTTCGGGCGATGTCTGTGCCTGCCCAGGATGGAACGACATGATCTGCGGCAATATTCACAAACATCAATTGAGAGACATTTGGGAAAACTCGGAACAATTAAAGAGAATCAGAAATATTACCAAAGAAGACTTTTCACAATGTCTGGAATGCGAGGCTCAAGATTATTGCACATTCTGTCTTGAGCGAAATTATAATGAAAGCGGAGGCAACATGTTCAAGATAAACAAACATTTCTGCGATGTGGCATTCACCAACAAAAAAGTGGTGGAAGAATATTCAACAAAACAACAAGATAACAAGTAGGTTTTATTATGGGTATTACTGAAATTAGCGAATATAATAAGGCTATTCTTAGAAGTTTATATCAATACAGAAGTGATGATGGAAAGTTCATCTTGCTAAGAAAAATCGATCCCAAAAACACATCTAAAGGATTGAGAAAATTGGAAACGGATAAATTGGTACTTTTAGGTCTTATCGAATATAGTGATACGGAAGGAGGATTTGCGCGAATCACCAACAATGGAGTACAGTTTGTCGAAAACTATCTTTTACAACAGACGGAACAAGCCGAAAATCCTGCAAAAGAGTAGGCGAAAATTTTAATACTATAATTATGAATGGAACTTTGCAAAAATCAAATGACACAGCTATTGGAATTGCAAAATGTAGCAACGGAAATTTGGGAGTTGTAATAAAATTGACTCCTGTCCAAGGCGATGAACAGTACAAGATAATTCCACTTGAAATGGCACTAACCCTAAAAGGTGATGAATTCGTTGATAGTAATAATAACACCTGGATAATTCTTGACTATAACTGCTGATAGTTTATTAGGGAGTGCCATAGCATCTTGTAATTGACATTCTCTTTTTTGTTAGAAGAATCGGAAAAAAGTTTCATAGAATATATTGCTTGTATTATGACCCCATCCCTTTACGAAACCATCAGCCAAGGCAACGCCTTGATGAGCATTACCGCAAGAAAAGCACAGGAGGAATGCGACAATCCCGAAAAGGTAAAATTCTATGCGAGCGAACTCCGCAAGACCGTTCTGTCTTTACGGCAAATCTCTGAATCACAATTCTCCCCGGAAGGAAAACAGAGCTATTTCGGAATCCTTTCGGAAATTGATGACATCGCCTCGCGACTCGCTAAAGAATGCGATGATCCTGATAATGTCATGATACTCACCGGCAGAACGAAAGGACTTTTCTACCTGATCGGTGAAGTACTCCATGGCGAACGTCCGGAAATCCGTGGCAAGAGTTTTTGGGAGACAATAAAGGAGCGTTTCAAGAAATAACAATCAATCCAAAATCCTGATTTTAACCGTTTAATAATCATAAAATTAAATCAAGATGAAAAAATCATTATTATTCGCTGCAACTATGATCCTCTTGGGTCTTTTGATGTCAAGTTGCGAAGGAGGTGCTGGAATTAAAATCAACACCTACACTCCAGCAAATATCACCTCACATAGTGCTCTCGTGGGGGCAGAAGTCGAAAAACTAAATAAAGATATATATTTTGGAGAACTGGGGGTATGCTGGAGTACGTCACCCAATCCAACCTATATTGAAGACAATCTCAACACCACGGAGAGTAATCACATTAGCACATCCGATTTTAGGCAACCTTTTACAGGAAAGATTTCTCATCTTAAACCCAATAAAAAGTACTATGTACGCGCATACTTGAAAAACATGAGCAACCAAGAAATCTATTATGGCAAGACGAAATCATTTAAAACAACACCTTCCGGTAGCGATATGCCTGTAGAAGGAAGCCTTAAAGGGAAATTCAGCGTGGCCATGGGCGAACAAATTTGCTTCTCAAAGGGAAATTTGCAATATCACCCTGTTCAAGGGCAATGGCGTTTTGCTGAACACCAATGGGATATTATTGGTGCGGAAAACAATAACACTTCGGACTCTTACAATGGTTGGATAGATCTTTTCGGATGGCGTACAAGTGGTTTTAACAATGTACATCCTTACGAGACTGCAACCCAGACACAGTTTTATGGTCCTCTAACAGCAGAAATGGCAGGCAGCAATTATGATTGGGGCGTATTTAATGCTATTAGCAATGGAGGAAACCAAATAGGATTGTGGCGCACGCTTGAATGGGCGGAATTACAATATCTTTTCGAAAAACGTCAAACAACTTCAGGATGCCGATTTGCTATGGCAACAGTAAATGGTATTAACGGTTTGATTCTTTTGCCTGATGACTGGAGTACATCCTACTATCAGTTGTACAACATTAATGTTGATCAAACCAATTGGGAAGCATCATGTTCGTTCAATTCAAATGTGATTACACTTTCCGATTGGAATAACCATTTGGAAAATCACGGTGCAGTGTTTCTTCCTGCAGCGGGAGAAAGAGTGGGTAACAGCACCAATTACTATAGCTATGGAGGCCCTGGTGCATACGGACGTTATTGGACTTCGACATGGCATTCCGGGGATAGGGCTTGCTGTCTGTATTTCTATGACGGCAGAATCATCTGGAATAATTTCCCTTATGTGAATCTTGGCTTATCTGTAAGATTAATCAGGAATGTTGATTAATTGTCCTCTGAAAATCCAGATGAATTTTCTTTCTGCTAAATCTGCGGGAATAAAAAGAAGAAACTATGGAGAAAGGCTTTCTTAAAGGAATGTTGGCATTGCACATTATCGCCGCCAAGGAGACCTTTGGACAAGATGCCGTCGTGGTGCTGAACGGCGGGGAACTTGGGGTGTACGAAAACAATCCCACAGTCATCGAATATGAAAATAAAGGCTATCGGCTGTGTGATGCCAACATGTTTGGAGAAGGTTTGGAGAAGATGGAAACGCTCACTTTTCAGAAAGTGAACAAAAGTTGAAATGACTGGTATATAATATCCTATATTATGTCTGAGAAGAAATGGAAGATAGACAGCCGGGTGCCGCACAAATATCGTGGCGGTCGTAGAGGGAAAGGTTCGGAGTTCCCCCGCCGTGGCATGAATGAATATGAAGGCGAGCGGCTCTCCATGAGCAAACATCGGCTTTCAAAACACAAAACAATGAGCTACAACAAAGGTAATGGTTGGGCTTCATTGCATAAGAAATACTTGGAAGGACTCCTCAGCAAATACGTCAACAGACCGTTTGATGAAATGTTGAGCGAGTTTTACGCTAAAACCAAGTCGCTACGTCAAAGCAGACGACAGCGTATGTGGGACACACAATCCTACTTTTCGTATGATTTGGAAGGGTGCAGGCATGCCCGTTTTGCGCAGAATGGGGAGAAAAGGTACTATGTGGACGAAGACGGCATTCTTCGCTTGAAAGAAAGATGCGCCGACAACGCCCCGAAGACAAAATTGACCCGCAAACAGAAGGCCTATAACCGCCAAGTTTCGGTGCCCACATTCGGCTTGGAGGCTGACCAGTTCGCACAACTAAAACAAAAGTACGACACCGCCGATCTGTTTGTAGGAGAATATTACGCGATAGTGGAGGAAGAGGTGTGCAAAGTGTCGATTTACACCTCGCCAAAGACGGATAATGGTCACGACATGTCTAACAGAATTGCCGTAAAAGGATTTAATTTTGACACAATATTCAACAATGTTTTTCGGAAATACACATATAAAGAGGAGAACAGCTACAAAACCATGGTTCGTGAAAAATTAGAGGCACTGAAAAAGAAAAACAATGAAGAAGATGCTGACTATGTGGCGCGTATGGAGCGTCGGCTCAGTTCCATGAAGGATTATTGGACAATACACGGATGTATGGCTCTGGAGTTTTATACAAAGAAAATAGACTATAAGCGACCAAACAATAGTAGAAGTTAATTAAATCCTTATCCCCCATGTACCGCAAATTCACCGCATCCCGCGTTTCCGAATCCAACGTGCTGTTCCCGCCCACTATCATATTCAACGATGAGGGCATCACCATTAAAACACCGGCACTGCTGCATCACAACACCGATTTCATCCCCTACGAGGCGGTGTCGAGTGTGATGATCCACACCCCGCTCGCCGGCTTCTCCACCATCACCTTCTACGCCTACGGCCGCGAGATCCGCATCCACGGCTTCCTCCAGCGCGAGGTGCGGGAGATGAAGGGGATAGTGGAGGGAAGGTAAGCGTGCCTTCCACACACGGAGGGACTGGGGGCAATAACTGTAGGAATACGGTTTGCTCCTTGTCTAACGGTCGGTTCACCGCAACATTAGTTCCCTTGCGAGCCCGAGATTCCGTTTGGCCCGTCTTGGTACCCCTTTTTCGTCGATAAGGTGTGCGTCGCAAAGGCCTGTCGCTTCCGACACCATAAGGCGGCCAAACGGAATGGCGGTGCGCTTTCCGATAACTTCTGCGCTATCGATATCCGGTTACATGTCGTCACCCTCTGCCGTTACGATAAACCCACACATCTGCAGTTGTGCACAAGAGCATGATGGAGAACGGCACCCGCCCCGACGTGGCGATGTTAGAGGCTTGGTGCCGCGGGGAGAAGCTGACGCGCAAGGGCGGGAATGCCATCGGGGTTCGCGTGCTGAGCAATGATGGGTGATAAACCATTCCCCGTTCCCCAAAAAAATTGTATCTTTGCGCCCTTAAATATTTAGGAATATGGATAGAGTAGTTAGCGGCATCCGGCCGACCGGTTTTTTACATTTAGGCAACTATTTTGGTGCCCTCCGGAATTTCATCAAAATGCAGGAAGAAAACGAATGCTTTTTCTTTATCGCTGATTATCACTCACTTACAACTCACCCAACCCCGAAGGACCTTCATTCCAACGTGAGGAATATCCTTATCGAATATATTGCGGCGGGACTTGACCCCGAGAAGGCGACCATCTACGTGCAGAGCGATGTGCCGCAGGTGTGCGAGCTCTCCCTGCTGCTTTCTATGAATGTCTATATCGGTGAACTCCAGCGCGTTGCCTCTTTCAAAGAGAAGGTGCGCCGTCAGCCCGACAATGTGAATGCCGGTCTGCTGACGTACCCCGTGCTCATGGCCGCCGACATCCTGCTGCACCGCGCCGACAAGGTACCCGTGGGCAAGGACCAGGAGCAGCATCTGGAGATGACCCGCGATTTCGCGCAGCGCTTCAACCGCATCTATAAGAATGAGTATTTCAAACTGCCTGTGGCCTATAACTTCGGCAGCGAACTGGTGAAGATCCCCGGTCTGGACGGCTCCACCAAGATGTCCAAGTCAGACAACGAGAACTCCTGCATCTACCTTTCTGACGCTCCGGAAGTGATCCGCAAGAAGGTGATGAAGGCCGTTTCCGACAGCGGTCCCACAGAGCCGGGTCAGCCCAAGACGCAGGCCGTGGAGAACCTCTTCCAGCTGATGAAGGCCGTATCCGCGCCCGACACGCTGCAGTATTTCGAGGACCAGTACCAGAACTGCGCCATCCGCTACGGCGACATGAAAAAGCAGCTCGCCGCCGATATGGTTGCGTTTGTGCAACCTGTGTATGAGCGTATTCAGGAGCTGAAACAACAAGAGGATTATATCAGCAAGGTGGCTCGCGAAGGGGCTGAGCGCGCTCGCGAGAGTGCCGCCAAGACGGTGCGCGAGGTGCGTGACATTATCGGTATCAAATCTTTCTAACCAACTAAAATGTCATTACTTACACAGTATCCGCTTTGGTTGGCGATTTTCGCCGTCCTGCTCGGTGTCGGCTATGCGCTGTATCTCTATTTCCGCAACGACAATGTGGCTTTCGAGAAACGCGACCGCATCATCATGGCTTCGCTGCGCGGGCTCGCGATGTCGCTGCTTGCATTCCTGCTGCTTGCGCCTATGCTCAAGATGATCCGCAAGCAGACCGACAAACCTGTGATTATCTTCTCGATAGACAACAGCGAATCCATCAAATCCGGGAAAGACGCGGATTTCTACACCTCCGAATATCCAAAACAGTTGCAGAATGTTGTCAACGAACTCGCCAAACAGTACGATGTGGATGTGTATCTCGTGGGCGATGAAAATCAATTGGTTGACAAAGAGAATGTTAACGTGGATTTTTCCGACAAATCGACGAACCTTTCCGCTTTGTTCGATGACATCAGTCTGCTGTATTCGAATCGTAATGTCGGGGCGGTGGTGATGCTCACCGACGGCATCTACAACATCGGCTCGAACCCGTATTACGCCGCCCAAAAGGTTGGCTTTCCGGTATATACCGTTGCTCTCGGCTCTGACGAGCAGGCTACTGACCTCTTCATCGCCGACATCGTCCACAACAAGGAGGTGCTGAAGGGCAACCGCGCTCCCGTGGAGGTGAAGGTGCAGGCGGGCAAGCTGGCCGGCAAGAGCGCGAAGATCACCGTTTCCGATGACAAGGGCGAGGTTTTCAGCAGAACGCTGCAAATATCAGGGAACCAATATTTTGAAACGGTCTCTTTCTTGGTGGATGCGGAGAATCCTGGCCTCAAGAAGTTCAAAGTCGATTTGGACGAGTTAGACGGGGAGGTGACACACAAGAACAACCACGCGCAGTTCTTCATCCGCGTGATCGAGTCCAAGGACAAAATCGCGATAGTTTATGACGCACCGCACCCCGATGTAGCCGCTATCCGTTCCGCCTTGGAACTCTCTGACAACTACGAGGTTGTCGTGAAATCGGTGGAGGAATTTAAGGACAATCCATCCGATTTCGGGCTGGTCATCCTGCATCAGTTGCCGTCGCATAAACACCCTGCTTCCTCGCTGCTTTCGCAGATCCGTCAAAGCGGAGTGTCATCTTTGTATATCGTTGGCACACAGACAGATTTGAGCGCATTCAATGGCTTGAACACAGGGCTGCAGATTTCCCAGGGCAAGAATATGGTCAACAACGCCACGGCTTCATACAACAACAATTTCATGCTGTTCTCTTTCTCGGAAGAAGCCCAACAGTTGCTGCCTACGTTACCGCCGTTGCAAGCCCCGTTTGGAACGTATAGAGCGGCTGTCTCTGCAAATCTGTTTATGACACAGAGAATTAGCGGCGTGGAAACCAAATACCCGCTGATCATGTTCAACGATGTGAACGGAGCCAAGACGGGTGTCATTTCGGGCACGGGACTTTGGTCGTGGAAGGTTTATGACTACGTGAACACCCAGAACCACGACGCTTTCAACGAGATTGTGAACAAGACTGCGCTGTTCTTGGTGGCCAAGAACGACAAGAGTCCGTTCCGGGTGCGCCACAACGCCGTGTTCGCCGAGAACGCCCCGGTGGAATTCTCTGCTGAGCTTTACAACGAAAGTCATGAGCTGGTGAACACGCCTGACGTGAAACTCTCCATCAAGGGCAGCGGCGATACCACTTACGATGCGCAATTCTCCAAACAGAATAATGCTTACTACTTGAATATGGGTGAGTTACCGGTTGGAACTTACACCTGGACGGCCAAGACGCAGCTCGGAAACAAAAGTTACGAGAAGAGCGGCACCTTCTCCGTGCAGGAGATTTTCGTGGAAACCGCCAATCTGGTCGCCAACCACGACCTGCTGAAGAGTATCGCCCAGACGAGCGGTGGCAAGTGCTTCGCCCGCAACGAGTTGGAGAAGGTGGTCAAGGAAATCAAGGCCAACGACAATATCAAACCGGTGGCTTCCTATCAGAAAAAATATTCTATGTTACTGAATTCCCCATGGTATTTCGCCGCCATCATCCTGCTGTTGGGAATTGAGTGGTTCTTGAGGAAGTGGCATGGAGGATATTAACAATGTATAATGTACAATGTACAATTTGCAATGTAAAATGTGGTATGAAAAATTCCCTCGGTTTTGTTGGGTAGTGGCGGTCGAAGTCCAAGTCCCCTTCTGTTTTAGAAGGTGTGCCCGTAGGGCGGGGTAGTAATATAGAATTCAAAAAAACTTGTAAAAGTTAAAGAGCGCAAACCGCAAATTGTAAAAAGTTTTGTATCTTTGCGCTTTCATAAATAAAAATAATATGGAATCGAAAAAGGTATTATTAGCGGAAGACGATATGAATCTCGGGAAGGTGCTGACGACGGTGCTGACCGGCAAGGGATTTGATGTGAAACATGCCAACAATGGCGAGGCGGCGTATGAGCTTTTCTGTCTCAATGAGTTTGACATTTGCCTTATTGACGTGATGATGCCTTTGAAGGACGGTTTCACGTTGGCGCAGGAAATCCGTAAGATGGACAAGCGGATTCCGATTATCTTTTTGACAGCCAAG
>JAEEGJ010003879.1_pt1 | contig 53655 bp, 40 predicted proteins | sample 8958761 | NCBI WGS metagenome assembly JAEEGJ01 (sample SAMN16246546, study PRJNA631951) | gut metagenome | biome: gut microbiome; feature: rumen; material: RS-attached | host: Bos | place: Iran: Karaj | collected 2018-10
GGATCTTAGCAGCTTCTGTAACGCGGCGGTTGATCTCGTCCTTGCTCATTCTTCTGAGCTTGAGAGCGAATGCCATGTTGTCACGAACTGACATGTGAGGATACAGAGCGTAGTTCTGGAAAACCATCGCGATGTCTCTGTCCTTAGGGAGTACGTCGTTGACGCAACGGTCGTCGATGTAGATCTCACCTTCGGAAATATCTTCAAGTCCTGCAAGCATACGGAGTGTCGTAGACTTGCCGCAACCTGAAGGTCCTACGAGGATGACGAATTCCTTATCGGCTACGTCAAGGTTAAAATCAGAAACTGCGACGACGCCGCCGTCGTATTTCTTGTAAACATGCTGGAAAGACAAACTTGCCATAACTCATACCTCCAAAATGCCTGCCTGCTCTAGGCGGGGTTTATCATACGGAAATACTAACAAAGCACTGTTTTCATTACTATATGGCACAATTGACAAAATAATTTTCCGTCTTTTGTCTTTATTTTTTTGGGTTTCTGTTATTTTGTTCAAAAAGAGTTGATGGTTTTGTATGCTTTATCCAAAATTCCTTCACAATTTGCGGCAACAAGCTCTCTACAAGCCTTTCTGGGCTTTGTGCGAATTGTCACAGAACATCATTTTCGACAGCGAAAACAGTTTACATTCTTATTACGCGAGTATAAATATTACATATATCTATATAAGGTGATCCGAAAACGGCGGATGCAGTCAGTATTGACTTTTGTATTTTTATGCATTATATTGCATAAACTAACTCTTCAGGATGGGAATTAATATGGATTCATCAAATAAGATCAAGGTAAGCATTATAGGTTCTACAGGCTATGTCGGAGCAGAGCTCGTCAGGGGATTTGCCTCCCATCCGGTTTTCGAACTCAGGCACCTCATCGGCAGGAGCTTCGCAGGACAGAAGTTCTCCGACGTATATCCCGAATTCAGGAGCGTTGTCGATATCACCATCGAGGATCTGACACCCGAGGAAGTTGCCAAGGACAGCGATCTCGTTATCACGGCTCTTCCCCACGGAGTATCGAGCCAGACGGTTCCGGTCCTTCTCGCGGCAGGCTGCAAGGTCATCGACCACAGCGGCGACTTCAGATACAAGGATCTCGCAACTTACGAGAAGTCTTATAAGTTGGATCACCCTCATCCGGAGCTTCTTGCGGACGCAGTCTACGGACTTCCCGAGTTTTACAGGGATCAGCTTAAGACCACAAAGCTCACGGCTAACCCGGGATGCTATCCCACATGCTCTCTCATCGCTCTGGCTCCCTTCCTTAAGAATCATCTTATCGATGAGGATTCCATCATCATCGATGCGGTTTCCGGTGTCAGCGGTGCAGGAAGGAAAGCCGATCTTGCATACGCTTACTGCGAGCTCGACGAGGCTTTCAAGCCTTACGGAGCAGTAGGTCACAGACATACTACCGAGATCGCCGAGCAGTGCTCTTTCCTCGCGGGAAAGAATTCCGGCGACATCAAGGTAACCTTCACGCCTCACCTTGCTCCTTTCAAGAGAGGCATGCTCGCCACCATCTACGTAAAGCCTTCAAAGAGCCTCGAAGATGTAACATCGGCGAAGATCAATGATATATATAATGAATTCTATAAGAATGAAACATTCGTCAGGGTCCTTCCCGCAGGCGTCCTTCCCGATGTTAAGGCAGTATCTTACTCCAACTACATCGACGTTAACGGCGTATATGACGCGGAGACCGGAATGATCAAGCTCTTCTCCGCTCAGGATAACCTTGGCAAGGGCGCCGCTCTTCAGGCGATCCAGGCTGCGAACGTTATGTTCGGCCTTGCGGAAGAGACAGGACTCCAGACGATAATCAGGGGGGTATAAAATGGCCGGTCAGAAAGACACACCCGTTATCACGGGCGACATGAAGAACAATGTGGACAGGGCTTCGCTGCTCATTGAAGCACTTCCTTACATCAAGAAGATGCGCGGACAGACTTTCGTCATCAAGTACGGCGGAAACGCAATGGTCAACGACGAGCTCAAGCAGTCCGTCATGGATGACATCACACTGCTCAAGCTTATCGGCATCAATCCCGTCATCGTTCACGGCGGCGGTCCGGACATTTCCGGAATGCTCAACAAAGTCGGCAAGGAATCCCATTTCGTAAACGGCCTGAGGTACACCGATGAGGAGACCATGGCTTATGCCCAGATGGTTCTTATCGGCAAGACCAACAAAGAGATCGTTTCCGTCCTCTGCGGCAAGGGTGCAAAAGCTGTTGGTATCAGCGGCATTGACGGCAACCTGATCGAAGCCGAGAAGATGACCGAGGATTCTGAGGGCAACCCCATCGACATCGGCTATGTCGGCAAGATCACACGCATCAATACAAAGGTCATTTCGATGCTCGCAAATGACGAATACATCCCCGTCATCGCCCCCATAGGCGTCGGCAAGAACGGCGAGAGCTACAACATCAACGCTGACACCGTAGCCTCCGAGGTCGCAGTCGCGCTTGGCGCTTCCAAGCTCATCATCCTTACGGATGTCGGCGGCGTTCTCGAGACAACGGCAGAAGGCAAAGAGCATATCATTCCGGTTCTCGATCAGCAGGACGTTAAGGACTGCATCGACAAAGGCATTATCAGCGGCGGCATGATCCCCAAGATCGAAGGCTGCCTGGGCACTGTTCTCCGAGGCGTCGGCCGAGCACACATAATCGACGGCAGGATACCGCATTCCATTATCCTCGAGACATTCACAAAGAACGGCATCGGCACAATGATAATCAAGGAGAAACAAGAGAATTATGAGTATAGAAAATGATTTTGCTTTAATAAGCGATTTTGACAAGAACTACTGTCTTCAGGTCTTCGCACCGCTCCCCGTCGCTTTCACAAAGGGCAAAGGCAGCTACCTTTACGACACCGAGGGCAACAAGTACCTGGACATGATCGGCGGCATCGCCGTCAACTCACTGGGTCACGGCAATCCCAAGCTCGTAGGCGCGATCACAAAGCAGGCGAAGAACCTCATTCACTGCTGCAACTACTACTATATCCCCCAGCGTTCCGAACTTGCCTACAGGCTCTGCAGGGCAAGCTTTGCAGACAAGGCATTCTTCTGCAATTCCGGCGCGGAGGCAAACGAAGCTGCGCTCAAGCTCGCACGCGGATATTTCCACTACAAGGGCGAGAACAAGTACGAGATCATAACAGCCGAGAAGAGCTTCCACGGCAGGACTTTCGGTTCGATGACAGCAACCGGCCAGGAGAAGTTCTCCAAGCCTTTTGCGCCCGTCGTTCCGGGCTTCAAGTATGTTCCCTTTAACGATCTGGATGCCATGAAGCTCGCGGTCGGTCCCCATACCGCTGCGATCATGCTCGAGCTCATCCAGGGCGAGAGCGGAGTCAATCCCGCAGATGCCGATTACATTCAGGCTGTAAGGAAGCTTTGCACCGAGAAGGGTATCCTTCTCATCATCGATGAGGTACAGACCGGTGTCGGCCGTACAGGCAAGATGTTCTGCTATCAGAACTACGGCATCACCCCTGATATCATGACACTCGCAAAAGGCCTGGGCGGCGGTGTTCCGATCGGCGCTATGCTCTGCACCGACGAAGCCGCAAAGGGATTCCAGGTCGGTGACCACGGCAGCACTTTCGGCGGCAACCCTCTGGCTTGCGCAGCAGGCATCGCGGTCATGGAATACTTCGGCGAGGCTAATGTTCTTGATAACGTCAGCCTCGTAAGTGCGGCTCTTTTCGAGAAGCTGAACAAGCTCAAGAGCAAGTACAGCTGCATTACAAAGGTGCGTGGAATGGGTCTTCTCATCGGAATCGAGTTCGACGAGTCAGTGATCGCATCAGGCCTTAAGGAAGAACTTTTCAGGAACGGTTTCCTCGTAAGCTCGATCGGAAAGTCAGTGATCAGGATCGCTCCTCCCCTTGTCATCACGAAGTCGCAGGCGTTAAGCTTCGTAAGGACTTTAGACCAGCTCCTTTCGACAAGAATGGGCGGCAAGCCGAATCCGATCCTCAATGCCTTCAAGAACATCGGACGCAAAGAGACACCCGCAATGAAGGCGCTCGCAGAGCAAAAGCCCGCGGAGGAAAGCAAGCCCGCTGCCCTTCCCGAACCTGAAGACGAACTGGAATAAAGCATTAAGGAGTATGGAACTATGAAACACTATATAGATTTTCACGAAGACGTCGGCATCAAGGAACTCGATTATCTCCTCGATATCGCTGCCGATATGAAGGACAAGACCAAGAAGGGCATCAAGCACCACTATCTCGACGGCAAGACGCTCGGAATGATCTTCACGAAGTCTTCCACAAGGACACGCGTCTCTTTCGAAGTCGGTATGTACCAGCTCGGCGGAATGGCTCTGTTCCTTTCCAACAACGATATCCAGATCGGCAGAGGCGAGACGATCTATGATACGGCAAATGTTCTTTCCGGCATGATCGACGGCATCATGATCAGAACTTTCAAGCACCAGGACGTTGTAGATCTTGCCAAGTACGGAAAGATTCCTGTAATCAACGGCCTTACGGATGACCAGCATCCTACGCAGATGCTCGCAGACCTCCTCACGATCAAGGAGCACAAGGGCGCGCTGAAAGGTCTCAAGCTCGCATATGTAGGCGACGGCAATAACGTTGCAAATTCCCTCCTTCAGGCATGCGCAAAGGCCGGAATGGATGTTGCCATCGGTTCACCCGCCGATTACACATGCCCCGAGAAATACGTTAAACAGGCCGAAGAGGATGCCAAGATCACAGGTTCAAAGATCCTGATGACCACAGATCCTTTCGAAGCCGCAGCTGATGCTGACGTCATCTATACGGACACATGGACCTCAATGGGTCAGGAAGCCGAGAAGGCCAAGAGAGTCGAGATCTTCAAGGATTATCAGGTCAACTCCAAGCTTATGGGCGTTGCCCACAAGGATGCTATCTTCCTCCACTGTCTGCCCGCATACCGCGGATATGAGGTAACCGAGGATGTCATCGACGGACCTCAGAGCGTCGTTTTCGACGAGGCAGAGAACAGGCTTCACGCACACAAGGCGATCCTTGTGAACTGCTACCTTAACTAAGGCAATTAATGAACGGCGATCTTATTACAAGGACCGCAGAACCCCGTGACGCAGCCGCGATACAGCGGCTGCTTCGTGTTGCCATGCTGACTTACTGCGCGGAATCCGACATCAAGACCGGTATGCTCGAGGCAATGACCGAGTCGATCGAGTCAGTCGAGGACCGCATCAGGAACCGTCACTGCACCGCTGTCTTCGACGGTGAAGTGGCAGTCGGGACCATCACCACGGGGATCACCGAAATGCCGCAGCGCTACAGCTTCTCGGAAAAAACAGAGAAGTTCCTGAAAGGCTTTAACAAGGCAGCATACGTATCACGCTTTGCGGTCATCCAGGAATTAAGACGCGGCGGACTCGGAGTAAGTCTCATCACGGGAAGCGAAGAATACGCTAAAGAGAACGGGTGCGATATCATGCTCCTGCACTGCTCGACCGCGAACAAAAAGATGACCGCGTTCTACGGCGCGCGCGGTTTCGAGCTTATAGACAGTGAGAATTCCAGGGGTTATCCGAGAGGACTTTTCGCGAAAAAGATCTGATATCAGACTGTTTCGGCAAGTATAAGGTTGCACTTCGAAAGAACTGCATCCTTTTTTGCACGTTCTTTTGCGAGGGCGGCATCTTCTAAGTTCTCGAACAGTGCGAAGACCGCGCTTCCCGAGCCGGTCATGCGGCAGTAAGGTGAGCTGAGCTTCTCCAAAGACGTCCTGATGTCAGAGAGCTCAGGGATCAGCTTGGTCGCAGGACTCTCCAGGTCATTAACCAGAAGGTCTCCGCCTGCAGTTATCTTGGAAAGGATCTCGGAGGCATCCTTTGAGGGGATCTTGAGACTTTCTATGTATTCCGCGTAAGCTTCTCCGTCGAAAGGCTTTGCGGGTTCTTTATCGATAAGGGCAAAGCACTCGGGTGTGGATACTCCTGCATCCGGCTTGGCGATAAGAACGCCGAGGCCCGCGAGATTGCCGATGGGCGTGACGTCCTCGCCGACTTTCTCGCACAGCGCTGTTCCGCCGTAAAGGAAGAACGGGACATCCGCGCCGACGTTTACCGCGATCTTGAGGAGCTGTTCCTCTTCAAAAGGATTGCCGAAATGCTCCTGAAGAACAAGAAGGATGGCGGCAGCATCAGAGCTCCCTCCTCCCATTCCGGATTCTGACGGAATGTTCTTGATGAGCTCTATCTCGGTATAGGGAGGAACAAAACCTTCCCTTATCTTCTTCATGTTGGAATAGAAACGGTCACACGCTTTCCTGCACAGATTCTTCTTAGGATCGATATCGCTTCTTCCGATGCAGTTTATCTTGAAGCCCTTGCGTGTATCATCAATATTAACGGTTATCTGGTCTGCGCAGGCTATCTCCTGCATGACCGTGTACAGGCTGTGATATCCGTTAGGCAATGTGCCCTTTACCCTCAGAAAGAGGTTGATCTTGGCGTTTGCAGTTATCTCGTATGATTCAGTCGGCATAGTCCGGCTCCTGTTTCCTTTGCTCTCTTAACAACTATATTATACAACCCGTCGCGGCAAATATCCGTAAACAAAAAATGAAAGAGGTTGCCTTGTCAGACAACCTCTTGAAGATCCTTCATATTGGCAGTGTCTCAGACTGCGACTTCCTGCGACTTCTCAGGCATAATACCTACACGTACGGTTCTTGTGAGAACATCGATATAGCTGAATGAGACGATAGACTGCTTGCCTGATTCATTCTCGCAAAGGAGTGTGAAAACATTGGGATAGCAATGCTCAACAGTTCCGATGTAGGTAATGATCCTCTTGCGGCCGCCATTTGTCTTGCAAACGATTTTCTTGCCGATAAGATCCTGGAACTTGCTCCTGCATTTCTCGAGATCTGAACTGATAATCATTAGGCCACCCTCCGCTCGGATTCATATGGAATAATCAAATAACGTTTTAAAAAATGATTGATTATTGAAATACAGGACAATTCTAACCTTTGCTTGATAAATTGTCAATAAAAAAACACCACATTTAGTGCATCAATATGCAGTATCAACAAAATATAGTGTTTACAGCCCTTAAATACTGTTCCCTCGCAGTATTCACACGGTTTTTCCGTTGAAAATGCCATTCTTATTATTTAAAATCGTTTCGTAATGATTTTCGAGCACTCCGGGGAGCTATCGTGAAGAGACCAAATCCTACATTTCTGCAGAAAGCACCTAAGATCCAGTCGTCCCGCCGAAAGAGGACGCTGTCTATCGTGCTGGTCACTTTGGGTATCACCCTGATCCTCATGTTCTTCCGCAAGGTCTCCTACGACGGACAGACCTACGCGGAGATGTTCCCCGATCTCGTGGGCGCGGCGAAAAGAGAAACTACGACATATTCCGAGTACAGGCGTCCGGTCCACACCACAACGGAATCCACCACGGTGACAACGACTACGGAGACGACCACGATCCTGGCTCCGTCATTTGCTCCCACGAGCGCGGAAAGCTCTGAATCGTCTTCGACTAAGGTACAGAACAACTCACCCGACCCGATCCTCGAGAACCCGAGCTTCACCTTCAAGAAAGCAACCTGGCACCAGACCGCTACCTACCAGAAGAGAGCGGTCATGCTCGACGAGTTAAGGGAAAAGGTCAAGGCGGTCGACGTTGAGCAGAAATACATGCGTATCTGCTTTGAGTTCATTTCGCTCAAGAACGGCGACAGCATCGGTTACAGGAATTTGGAGCCCGTCCTCCCTTCCGGCGCTTTCGCGATCCCGATCGAGCTCGTATGGTACGACCAGTATGCCGACGGCAAGCAGGACCTCGCGGGCGTTGCAACTTACGAAAGAGCGTCAAAAGGCGCCCGTTCCGCATCCTACATCGCCAAGAACTTCAGATACGGCAAGCAGTTCTTCCACCGCAACGCACTCAATTACGCTGTAACGAAGAACGACAGCATCGCGCTCAATTTCGTCATAGACTCGATGGGCAGCATGAACGAGATAGTTCCCCAGATCGACAAGATAAGCAACTACGTCAGCTATAACTCCACTCCCCTGTATATCGATTACAGGAGCAGACGCTACAGATCCGCGGGCAGGACCTCCTGCTACGATATGGGCGAATATTTGAGATATCTTTACAATGGATATATCAATGCGCCCGATACATACCAGAGACTGATCAACGACATGTATTACAGCGAGACCGCATCTCCGCTCAAGGCATCGTTCTTCCAGGATACCCCGATACTCCACGTTTACGGACGCAACACAAGCATGGGCACCTTCATGGAGTGCGCGATTATCGACTGCGAGGAACCTATCGCCGTCGTGGTCTATGTTGAGAACGCATACGAGGAGAACGCAGCCTCCGTAATGCAGCAGATCGGCAGATATACGGCGGATTTCGTAAGGAACTGCTACAGCTGATATCTGATTGTCCTCATAACAGTTCTTCTTTTATAGGGCGCACTGATTTTTTATGTTATAATTCATCTGTTCGTCCCGTCCGGTCTGCTGCCGGTCAGGGTCCCGTGCGACGCTGAGCCGTGAACCCTGTCAGGTCCGGAAGGAAGCAGCAGTAAGCGGATTTCATGCGTGCGCCGCGGGTCAGCCTTGTTCGGCGGCAGTTCGGGCGGGACGGATTTTTATTTTGTATTCAATTCGTGCGGGGGACAAAGGCTTATGGAAGAACATGTAGTGCTCTACAGGCAATTCAGACCGCTTACATTTGATGATGTCATCGGACAGAAAGCTTCGGTAGGTGCACTGCGCCAGGCCGTGATCTCCGGAAGACTCGCGCACGCTTATCTTTTCTGCGGACAGCACGGTACCGGCAAGACCACGATCGCCAAGATCTTCTCAAGAGCAGTCAACTGCGAGCACCCAGTTAACGGCAATCCCTGCAACGAGTGCCCCACCTGCAAAGGTATCCTGGACGGTTCGATCCTCGACGTAGTCGAGATGGACGCCGCTTCCAACAACGGTGTCGACGACATCAGGCCGATCCTCCGCGAAGTTAATTTCACGCCTACAAGGACCAAGTTCAAGGTCTATATCATCGACGAGGTCCATATGCTCTCCAAGGGTGCGTTCAACGCCCTCCTCAAGACCATCGAGGAACCGCCTGCGCATGTCCTCTTCCTTTTCGCAACGACAGAGGTCGAGAAGATTCCGGCAACGATAATCTCAAGATGCCAGCGCTACGAATTCAGGCGTATTCCGATCGACGATATCGTAAAGAGAATGAGAGATGTCTCTGACAAGGTCGGCATCAAGATCGAGGACGACGCTCTGAAGCTCATCGCTTCCCGTTCCGACGGCGCGCTCCGTGACGCCCTGTCGCTCCTCGACCAGATCTCATATGTCTCGCCTGACAAGGATAAGGTAATCACAACAGCCCAGGTCGAACAGATGACCGGAACCGTTGACAGCACCTTCCTTTTCAAGATGGCAAACTGTCTGATCGACGGTCAGTTCAGCGAACTGGTCGAGCTCTGCAGCGCACTGCGCGATTCCGGCAAGAACCAGACCGTTTTCACGCTCGATCTTGCCGCTTACTTCCGCGATCTGCTCATAATCAGGGTCCATGCGGATCCTCTCATCTATCTGCCCTACCCTGCAGAGACGATAAAGGCCATGTATCAGACCGCTTCCAAGGTCAGCGCAGATACGCTTGCAGGCTATATCAGTTACCTTTCAAAGGAATACTCGGAACTCAGGCGTTCACCTGACATTCCCACATATTTCGAGATAATGCTCATGAGACTCTGCGGACGCAAGGCTTCCCTGCCTCCGACGCCCATCAAGATGCCTGACAGCCTCAAGGACTCTTCCCCTGCAAAGGAAAAGCCTTCCGCATTTGAGCATAAGGAAGAGCGCAAGGAAGAACCCGCCAAAGAGAAGCCTGAAGAGAAGAAGGAAGAGCCCGCCAAGGACAAGCCTTCCGAGAGAAAGACTTCACTTTTCGATAAGTTTGACAAAAAGACCGAGTCCGAAAAGAAGGACGAAGCTCCCAAGTCATCCTCTTCCGCTTCGGATGAGAAGCCTGATGAGAAGTCTGAAGACAGCGGGAAGAAAGAAGAGCCCAAAAAGTCCGGTTCTCCTTTCTCAGGAGCATCTTATTTCTCCAGGGTAACCGGCAAAACAGATGACAAGCCGGCCGATGAGAAAAAGGACGACAAGGAAGATAAGGACTCAAAGACCGAAGAAAGCCCGAAATCTGATACGGCCGAGCTTCCTCTCACTTCTTTCACATCATTTATGGGACTTGCTTCTTCCGGGGATAAAGAACCTGAACATAAGGAAGAACCCAAGAAGGAAGAGACTGACGCCGGGAATAAAGGCAAAGAGGTTATCTCAAGCGTATTCGGCAACCTCTCCGATTCCTTCCTTGACGATCTCGGCAAGACGGCTCAAGAACCGGCAAAGGAAGAGACGCCTGCGCCTTCCGCACCCGTTCACACGTCGCAGCTTGCAGAACAGGTCTCCCAGAGCGGCATCATAGTTGACGGACGTCCTCACGATCAGCAGGTGCGTCAGCCTTCGATCACTCCGGACGATGCCGACATAGCGGTCAAGTGGAAGTCGATGGTCAGCAACATCGCAGCCGACAATGCCAATATCGCTGCCATTCTCGAGAAGTCTTCACTTAAGAGAACGGATGATTCGGTCTATATCGTTTTCGAGAACGCGGACTCGCGTCTTATGAGCAACCTCAAGAGCGTCACGGCATTCAAGGCCGTTTCCGCTAACATAAAGGACGAGTTCGGCGCGGCACACCTTTATCTGTGCACGCAGTCGCAGTACGCGAACGTAATGAAGAACGCAGCCGAGAAAGAGAACGAGAAGAAGATAGAAGCGTTCATGAACCTTGCCGAGAGCAAGGGCATCAACACCGACATTCATTTCGGTGATTAATAAGAATCTATTATTAGGAGGAACACTAACATGGCAAAGGGCGGATTCCGCGGAATGGGTATGGGAGGCAACATGAACAACATGCTTGCCCAGGCTCAGAGAATGCAGAGACAGATCGAGCAGACTCAGGCTGAGATCCAGGAAATGCGTTTTACAGGCACTGCGGGCGGCGAGCTCGTTAAGGTTACGGTTACCGGCAAGCACCTCCTCGAGAGCGTTGAGATCTCCAAGGACGTTGTTGATCCCGATGACATCGAAGGACTTCAGGATCTTATCATCGCAGCCGCAAACCAGGCTCTTGAGCAGATCGACAAGATGAACCAGGAGCGCATCTCCGCTATCACAGGCGGACTCAAGATGCCTTTCTGATCGAGGGGTCATTAAAGTGGCAAGATACTCGCCTTCAATTCAGAATCTTATTTCGAGCCTGGCCAAGCTGCCGGGCATCGGTAACAAATCGGCACAGAATATAGCTTTCCACATTCTTTCTATGGATGACGCGGAGGCTGCTGCGCTCACCGATGCCATTGCTGCCGCCAGGACCTCCACAAAGAGGTGCACGTGCTGTCAGAACTTCACGGACAGGGACCCCTGCCCCATCTGCTCCGACAGCGAGCGCGACAAGACGACCGTTCTTGTGGTGGAGTCTCCCAGAGACGTCTCCACTTTCGAGCGTGCAAGGGAATATAACGGCCTTTATCACGTTCTTCACGGCGTTTTCGATCCCATGAAGAACAAGTCACTTTCTGATACGACTATCTCGGATCTCATCAAGCGTCTTTCGGAGCACACCGAGATCTCCGAGGTCATAATCGCGACCAACCAGACCACCGAAGGCAATGCGACGGCGCTTTATCTTTCAAGGCTGCTTGAGCCTACGGGTATTACCGTTACAAGGCTCGCTTCGGGTCTTCCCATGGGCTCCGACATTGAATATGCCGATGACCTGACCCTGATGAACGCGCTGCGCGGCAGAGTCACTCTGGCAGGCGGAAAGAAAGACTGATATGAGACTTGATAAATTCCTTAAGTTATCCAGAGTGATAAAGAGGCGCACGGTCGCCAACGATGTCTGCCAGGCGGGCCGCGTCAGCGTAAACGGACGTCCCGCAAAGGCAGGGACCAAGCTCAAGATAGGCGATATCGTCACCGTTCTTTTCGGAGGCGGAGCAGTCAGCTTCAAGGTCCTCTCTCTCCCCGAATCACCCAAACGGGACGAAGCGTCTTCCATGTATGAATTGTTAGAAGATACCGCCGGCGAAGCATAAGAATGCAGCCGGCGTTCTTATTTTACAACTCGGTTAAGTTTTACCCCTTTCCGTTGTTTTGCCTGACCCGTTATGACACACTATCATTGGTCGGTAATCTAACCACAGACAAAACGGGAGAATCAAATTGCGTAAGGTCAAGCACAAGAAAACAGGCGGAATCTCATTCCCTACGGCGATGCTGTTTATCTGCTTCGTCGTTGTCATCATTCTCTTTGCTACACGTTTAATGAACAATACGCAGCAGAAAGCCCGTCTCAAGGCCGAGAACAGCTCTCTCATCGCACAGTCCAACGCGCTGTCCGAGCAGTTAAGGCAGATCAGGGCCCAGGAAGAAATGGGCAAGGACAATACCTACGTCGAGAGCATCGCACGTGCCCAGCTCGACATGGTATATCCCGGCGAGATCATCTTCAGGGTAACGACCGACAAGAATAAGTAACCCATTGTCCTCCGGACATGGATATAGATGCGTTGGAAAATTCGGGGCCGCATGACAGGAAGCTGTGAATTACCTGTCGGCGGCCCCGAGCCATTTTAAATATTCCGATCATTGCCACAGATTGACATTGATTCCGAGCGTCTTCCGATCGCGCAAATCGTTATGCTCGCTACAGTCCTCCGCGCTTCGCTTGTGCGGAAGTCCGCTCGCATAACTATTACGCTCAATATCAGTCCATTTGCTTAATCTGAAATCGGTCAAAGCGGACCTTCTCCGTATATTGTTCCTTGAAGAAAATGGTCTGGCGGAAGGCGGCAAATTCGCGGGTGTTTTTCTTCATCCACATAGGTACCGGAATGTCCATTTGACGGCACAGTTCCACCAGGGCGCGCTCGAGTCTTACCGAGTATGCTTCGCCTTCATTATCAGGGGTTTCAACCTCTTTGATCTCGCTCATTCTGTTGGCTATAAACAGCCTTCCTTCGAGTTTCATTGCCTGCCTCATTTTCGATTTATGTTTGCCACTATTTTGCCTTTTTTGGAACTTAAAGTAAACATGCCTCGTGGTATCATACAGTTGTTCAAAGTAATTGTTCCTTACTTCATAACACCCTCCTTAAGACACTGACATCCCCTCGTCAGTGTCTTTTTCTTTTCACGAAAATTGCGCTCTTTTCTAAAAATAAAAAATGGCGATATTAACAAGATTTCTTGCGTATTTTATTGAAATATGTTGAAAATTTGTCTTTTTAACTATAAATCTTTTGTAAATAGACGTTGCAATTATTGATAGTGTAAAAAACAAGTTCTATAATGTCATATAGATTTATTTGCGGTAGCCGGCTTTGCGGTGAACTGCACTATCAGGAGGATCGAATTATGAAAAAATGTCCGGATTGCGGAATGGTCATCGCCAACCAGGCTATCAGATGCCCTAAGTGTAAGTATACATTCACTTCTGCTGAGAGCGGAGCCGATACAGAGACAACAGTAACACCTCAGGCAGCAGCAGTTTCCGCAGCAGCTACAGGTAAGTCCGACAAGGTCGCAGGCATTATGCCTATGGTCGATGTTAATAAGGATAACGTTGATACTCTTTACGCACAGCTCAAGGCAGCTATCGTTAAGAGAAAGACAGAATTCGATCACTTCATCGATTTCCTTGAGAACCGTACTTCATGGCTCACAGCACCCGCTGAGGTCAAGGGTCCCCTCGCTTGCGAGAAGGGTCTCCTCATCAGGAGCGTTGCAGTAGCTAAGCAGCTTCTCAGAATCAAGGATACGATCATGCCTCAGCTCGACGAAGAGTCCGCTATCATCATCGCTCTCTTCCACGAAGTAGGTAAGGTTGGTATTGAAGGCAAGCCTCTCTTCATCCAGGAAGAGTCATCACCCCTCAGCAGCACATCTGCTCTGGGCCTTTCCTTCTCAAGCAGACTTTCCACATCTTCTTCAAGCTCCGGTCCTTCTTATTCGATCAACAACAAGCTCGTTCACATGAACGTTGGCGTAAGATCCCTCTTCCTCGTTTCGCAGTACATGCTGCTCTCCGATGACGAGGCTCAGGCAATCAGCTATGCATCAGACGTTGAGCTCCTTGACGGCAAGCTCAGCCCTTATACACTCCTTCTCTCCACCGCTCTGCAGATGCAGAAGACGATCTATGAGAACTCCGATACGGTCTCAAGCTACAGCTTCACCGTAATCAATCCCAGCTGATTATTTCATATTTACTCCATTTCTTTTCCCTGCCTCTTACCTCAATTAAGAGGCAGGGTTCTTTTTAGGTAAGGGGATTTTTCGATGAAATACGACAACGACCGTTTAGGGGCCGCACTCAAGATGTATCTCGGCACAGAGCCGCTCCCGATGCATATGCCCGGGCACAAGCGCAACAAAGACGTCATTTCGGATATCTTCAGCCGTGACATTACCGAGATCAGCGGATTTGATAACCTCCACTCCCCTTCCGGTCTTCTCAAGGACTTAGAAGACGCAGCTGCGGCTCTCTGGCACAAGGAAAACGCATACTGCTCGGTAGGCGGCGCGACCGCCATGATCCTAGCCGCCGTATGCGCTTCAGCGATCAGCAATCCCGGCTCTGACGTCCTCGTCGCCATGAACTGCCACCTTTCAGTGTGGAATGCCCTGGCTCTCGCAGGAAGCAATGTCATCCCGCTGATGCCGTCATTTGACCCGCAGTTTCCTTTCTCGGGTCCGGTCACGCCCGCAGAGATCGAGAACATCCTCGTCCGCAACCCGAAGATAAAGACTGTCATCATTACATCTCCCACCTATGAAGGCGTCATGTCAGACACGGAACAGATCTATAAGATCACAAAACGTTACGATGCCTGCCTTATCACCGACTGCGCGCACGGAGCGCACCTGGGCTTGGATGACGGCTTTTTCGGGCCCGATGCATATGGCGACATAGTCATCAAGAGCCTTCACAAGACACTCAACGCGCCCACGCAGACCGCGGTCATGCTGACAGACAAAGACTGCCCGGTCCCTTCAGGCGTAATAATGAACTTCATCGATATCTTTGAGACGACGAGCCCTTCATACGTTCTCCTTGGCGGAATCTCCAGGTGCATCGCTTCGCTCACCAAGAGCCGCGAGATAATGAAGCCGTGGGAAACCGGCATCAGATACGCAGAAGATGCCCTGTCGGAACTCCGCAATTACAGGCTTTGGATGGCACCCTGCAGAGAGCGCTCCAAGCTGGTAATCTTAGGCGACGGAACAAAGCTTGCGACCAACTTAAGGTGCGATTACAACGTCGAGTGCGAGGCTGCATTTGCGACCCACATCATTGCCATGACAGGCATCGGAGACACGGAGGATTCGATCAAACGCTTCTGTGATGCGGTAATAAGGCTCGACGAGCTTCAGGACAACTACGAGGACGTCTCCGGCAGAAAATTCTCCGGCCGCCCGCAGCCCAAGTTCCTCACGACCGTAAGAGACGCCTGCCTTCGCGGCATGACCGCCAAGGAAAAGCCTCTCGAGGAAAGCTGCGGCTTGATCGCAGGCGAATTTCTTTTCGCATATCCGCCCGGAGTACCCCTCCTGATACCCGGCGAAATGATCACTGACCAGACGATAAAGTTCGCGAAAAACGCCGGATCGGCTCTCTATATGAACGGAAGACGCTCATTTGACGGCAAGATAAAGGTATTGCCTTGACTGTATCGGCCACGCAAAGTATAATTTCTACATTATAAATAAGGGGGAATGCGATCATGACGAGAATCGTTACCATCGAGACCCGTGACCTTGACAAGTCTGCCAAGGAAGGCGGATGCGGCGAGTGCCAGACTTCTTGCCAGTCAGCTTGCAAGACAAGCTGCGGCGTAGCTAATCAGGCTTGCGAGAAGGCTGCAAAGTAATTCGCGGAAATTTTGAGATTAAGGTCTCATTCTCGGATGAGACCTTTTTTTATGTAAATCCACGGGAGATTTTTTATGATCCACTGCTATCAGTTTGAAGGCTTAAACATCGTGCTCGACGTTTTTTCGGGCTCTATTCACATGACGGATCCAGTCGCTTTCGACATGATCCGCTGGTACGAGACCGAGCCCGCTGAAGCCGTCATGGCCAAAGCCATGGAGGTTCATAAGATCACCCGCGAAGATGCTGAAGAGTGCATCGCAGATATAGACAAGCTTAAAGAAGAAGGCAAGCTCTATGTGCCCGACAAATACGCTCATTTGGCCAAGGACTACAGGAAAAAGCGTTTTTCCATCAAGGCTCTCTGCCTTCACGTGGCCCACACCTGCAATCTGAACTGCTCCTACTGCTTCGCAAGCCAGGGCAAATACCACGGTGAGCGTGCGCTCATGAGCCTCGAGACAGGTAAGAGAGCGATCGATTTCCTCATCGAGAACTCGGGCTATCACAAGAACCTCGATATAGACTTTTTCGGCGGCGAGCCCCTCATGAACTGGGACGTCTGCAAAGAGCTCGTCAAATACGGTCGCGAACAGGAGAAGATCCACGGCAAGAACATCAGGTTCACTCTCACCACCAACGGCGTTCTTCTCAATGATGAGGTAACCGAGTTCTGCAACAAAGAAATGCATAACGTCGTCCTCTCTCTCGACGGCCGCAAGGAAGTAAATGACAGATTCAGAGTCGACATGGCAGGCAACGGTTCCTATGACAGGATCGTCCCCAACTTCCAAAAGTTCGTTGAGAAGCGCGGCTCCAAGAGCTACTACATGAGAGGAACCTTCACTCACCACAACACTGATTTCGTAAACGACATCAAGCACATGCTGGACTTAGGCTTTACCGAGCTCTCCATGGAGCCTGTAGTTACCGATCCTTCAAGCCCTTCGGCTCTGACTGAAGAAGATCTTCCCGTTCTTTTTGAACAGTATGAAGAGCTCGCAAGGCTCATGGTTAAGAGATACAACGAAGGCAAGCCCTTCACTTTCTATCACTACATGCTCGACCTCACCTGTGGTCCCTGCATCTACAAGCGTGTTGCTGGATGCGGCTCAGGCACCGAATACCTGGCAGTCACCCCTTGGGGCGACCTTTATCCCTGCCACCAGTTCGTCGGTGATCCCAACTACAAGATGGGCGACATCTATACCGGTGTAACGGCAACAGAAACAAGAGACAAGTTCGCTTCATGCAACGCCTACAGCAGACCCGAGTGTAACGATTGCTGGGCAAAGCTCTACTGTTCCGGCGGATGCGCGGCCAACTCGTATCACGCAACAGGCGACATCCAGGGAGTTTACGAATACGGCTGCAAGCTTTTCAAGAAGAGGATCGAGTGCGCCATCGCAGTCAAGCTCCTCACCTCCGGTATCGAGCAGCCCGGCGAGAAGTAAGCTTACGGCTGAATCTGAGATCAAGTACAGATGTATTACGGCTAAAGACAGGCAGAAGCGTGTTTTGGCCGTAATCTTTTCCCTGCGAATAGACAGATTACGGCTAGAAATGACTAAATGTCCGATTTCATCCGTAATTTCCAAACAAATGGTCAGGACAGGAAAATTACGGCTAAAAACGGCAAAGCGGTCGTTTTTAGCCGTAATCCGGACTTGAGCTAACCGAAAAGGCAATCGAAATTACGGCTAAAAATGAGAAAAAGTTCGATTTCGTCCGTAAAATGATATTTAGTGTGCGCAAACCGGCACGCCCACCCCTTCAAACGCGTACAAAAGCAAAAAGCAATCGTCCCATCCGGGTTACAGCGATGGATGGGACGATTTATTTTGGAAGTATTATGAAGATAAACCTTGATCAGCCCTGACCGTAGTAAGCGTTCTTGCCGTGCTTTCTAAGGTAGTGCTTATCCAAGAGTTCCTGCTGCATGGCGCCGAGCGAAGGATTGATCATCTTCGCGTGGAAGGCCATGAATGCGCATTCCTCAAGGACAACAGAGTTGTGGACGGCATCGTTTGCGTCCTTGCCCCATGTGAAAGGTCCGTGGCTGTTGACCAGGACTGCGGGGACCTGAATAGGATCGATGCCTCTGGTATTGAATGTCTCGATAATGACGTTGCCTGTCTCGAGCTCATACTCGCCGCCGATCTCCTCGGGTGTCATCTTGCGCGTGCAGGGGATCTCACCATAGAAAGTGTCGCCCTGGGTCGTGCCATATGCGGTGATGCCGACACCTGCCTGTGCAAAACTCGTAGCCCATCTCGAATGAGTGTGGACAACTCCTCCGATGCCGGGGAAAGCCTTGTAGAGGGCGATGTGCGTGGGTGTGTCGCTTGAGGGCTTGTAATGGCCTTCGACGACTTTGCCGTCTAAATCCAAGACGACCATGTCCTCAGCCTTCATGCCGTCGTAGTCGATACCGCTCGGCTTGATAACGATGAGGCCTGACTCTCTGTCGATCTCGGATACATTACCCCATGTGAAGGTGACGAGATCGTGCTTCGGGAGCAAGAGATTGGCCTTAAGAACTTTTTCTTTAAGTGCTTCTAACATTGCTTGCGGCTCCTTGATACTTGATATCAGAATTTTACCGCAGCAACGCGCTCAGCGTCGAGCGCCGCGGAGAACTTCTCAATGTACTTGTCAAAGCCTTCCACGTCTTCGGCAACAGGTGCGAAAGTGGAACTCTTTGCGTTTGCGAAGATCTTATCGGCAAGGAATGCCTCTAATGTCTCGCCACTCTTCAGGATACGGTAAGCGGCAAGAAGTGCCATACCATAAGGTCCTCCCTCGCCTGCCGTCTCCATGACGGTGACGGGCGCCTTGCAGGCAGCCGCCATATAGCGCTGGCCTACGACCGGAGTCTTGAAAAGACCGCCGTGGCCTGTGAGGCTTACGATCTCAACGCCCTCTTTTGCGAGGATGTCCATGCCGATCTTGAGAGTTGCCATTGTCGAATAGAGCTGTGATCTCAGGAAGTTCGCGAGCGAGAAATCGCTGTCAGGTGTCCTGATGACGAACGGTCTTCCGCTGTCTAAGTGCGTAACGCCTTCGCCTGCCATGTAGTTGACTGTGCATACTCCGCCGCAGTCGGCAGCTCCGTCCATGGACTTCTGATAAAGCTTTGTATAGAGTTCGCCTGTGTCAACAGATCCTCCGAAAAGCTCGATCGTCTGCTTTAAGACGTTGACCCATGCGTTCATGTCGTTTGTGCAGTTGTTGCAGTGGACCATTGCGACAGGCTTGCCGCTCGGTGTAGTGACCATGTCGATCTCTTCGTAAACCTTGCTCAAAGGCTTGTCTAATACGACCATCGCGAAAATGCTCGTGCCTGCGGAGACGTTTCCTGTCTTTGCGGATACCGCATTGGTGGCGGTCATGCCGGTGCCTGCGTCGCCTTCAGCGGGTGCAAAAGGAATGCCTGCGGGAAGTGCTCCGCCAAGGAGAGCTGCACCTTCCTCTGTAAGTGAGCCTGCGTCTTCGCCTGCTGCCAAGACCTTGGGAAGGATGTCTCTGATCTTCCAGCCGAGATTCTTATCTGCGATAAGGTTATCGAACTTGTCGATCATGGCCTGATCGTAATCAAGAGTCGTGCTGTCGATCGGGAACATGCCCGAAGCGTCTCCTACGCCCAAAGCATTGACGCCTGTAAGTCTATAGTGAACATATCCTGCGAGCGTTGTGATGTGCGCAATGCGGGAGATGTGTTCCTCGTTGTTTAAGATTGCCTGATAAAGATGAGCGATGCTCCATCTCTGGGGGATGTTGAAGTCGAGGAGGCCTGTCAGATCAGATGCGGCTTGAGCCGTCATCGTATTCTGCCATGTACGGAATGGCACAAGGAGATTCCATTCCGTATCAAATGCCAGATACCCGTGCATCATTGCTGAAATACCCGCAGCAGCAATGTCAGCCGTATCTGTCTCTGACAGGGCCTTCTTCAGGCCTTCAAAGGCCTCTTCCAGACTGTAAGTCCAGACTCCGTCCGTGAAGTCACTCTTCCAGACATAGTCGCCTGAAGAACGCGGAGCGAAGTTGCCGTCGATAACGACAGACTTTATACGTGTGGATCCGAATTCAATGCCTAGGAAATTACTCATCTTTCACCCTCCGAGCCGTTATTTTTTCGCACCTGCCTTACGGCGCAGAACAAGGCTCTGGATCAGAAGGAACAGACAAAGCATGAAAGCGACCGTGATGTTGGTCCACCATGCTTCATCAAGTCCCAGTGATGAAACGATGTTCTTGATGGTGCTGAGGCTCAGCACTCCGAAAAATGTACCGATGATGTTACCAACGCCGCCCGTGAGCATCGTACCACCGATGATGGAGGATGCTATGGCGTTCATTTCAGCACCATCTGCATGCGAAGGAGAACCGGAGCCTACATGCATAAAATACACATAACCGCCGATGGCCGCAAGCAAACTGCAGAGAAGATGCGCGAAGAACTTTGTACGCTTGACGTTGATACCCAATAATCTTGCGCTCTGGTTGTTGCCGCCGACTGCGTAGAAGTTTCTTCCGAGCCTTGTCCAGCGGAGAAGGACGAAAAGAAGGATGACTACAACGATCGCGATGACAACGCCGATCTCGATATAAGCAGGAATGAATACGCCTTTCTTGTTGTAAGAACCCAGGAACGGGATAGTGATCCTCGTGTTCTTCAGCGCGACGAAATCTTTGTTCTCTACGTTGAACTGTGTAGCGTTTACGATGGTCGTCAGACCCTTCGCGAAAAACAGTCCCGCGAGAGATACGATGAACGGCTGGATCTCAAGGTAAGCTACGAGGAAACCCTGAACGAGACCGAAAGCCAGACCGATAGCCAGTGCTATGCAGATGGATGTCGGAACGTTGCCGGGCTTAGCGCCCATATCGAGGTAGACTGCTGCGCTCATGCAGACGAGGGAAGTTACCTGGCCGACCGAGATATCGATACCGCCGGTGATCATGACAAGGCTCATGCCGCAGGAGAGAATGATGAGGCTCGCGTTCTCGTTGAGTATGTTAAGGAAGTTCTGCGGCTTCAAGAATCCCGAGCCGAGTGTGATAACTGCCAGAGCATACATCAAGACGAATACAACTACCGTGATGAGGGTAAGCAGATTGGTATCTGACATTCCCTTCAGGCCTCTTCTTGAGGATAACCTGTTTTCCATATCAAGCACCCTCCTTTACTGCAGAAGCCGGTTTTTTAGTAAGTCTGTTGAACCTCTCTCTTACTACGGGAGCCGAGAGTACAACAAGGATGATGACTACGACTGCCTTGTAAGCAGGAAGCGCGGAGGAGTTGACGTCGAACTTGTAGAGCGTTGTCGTCAGGAACTGGATGATGTAAGCACCCATGATCGATGCCGGCATGCTGAACTTACCGCCGCCCAATGAGTTGCCTCCGAGAGCTACTGCGAGGATCGCGTCCATTTCGATATCCTTGGCAACGACTGAGTAGTTGATCGTTGAGATACGGCTGACCTTGATGAGACCGACTACTGCAACGCAGAGACCCAGGATTATGTAAGTGATGAGCTTTACGACTGCGGGGTTGATACCGTTGAGTCTTGAAGAGCTCGGGTTGATGCCTACGGACTGTGAATAAAGACCGAGGTTGGTGAATTTCAATACAAGGAAGATCACCAGCATGCACGCTGCCGCGATGAATACCGGTGTGGGAACAGGGCATCCCGGGATGAATGTTCCGAAGTATGAGAAGCTCTCATCGGAGATGATGGGGAGCTCGTTGTTGTTGATCCATGCTGCGATGGAACGGCCGGCTGTGAAAAGGATCAGGGTCGCGACCATCGGCTGTATCTTGAAGAATGCTACGAGCGCTCCGTTGAATGCACCGAAGATCATTGCCACGACACAGGCTACGAGGAAAGCTACGATGATGGGAGCCTTCATGTGATCGGGCCTTGATTCGTTTCCGCAGAGGACCTTGAGGATGACCGAACCGGCAATGGCGATCGCCGCGCCGACCGAGATATCCTGTCCGCCTGATGCGGAGGTGACCAGCGTCATTCCGATGGCGAGGATCGCGAGTTCGGAACCGTAGTCAAGGATCGTGATGAGGTAGCCTGAAAGAACCGGATGACCTGCGCTGTTCGTTCCCAGCTTAATAATGAAGAAAGAGGGATCTGCAATGAGGTTGAAAAGCACAAGTATCAGCAGGGCCAGTACGGGAATGAAAAGCTGCATACGCGTGATAGCAATGAGCTTTTGCACAAAAGGCTTTTTAGATAACGGTTTGGACGATGTCATTTCTCTTCACCTCCGGCTATGGTTGCCATTACCTTGTTACGGGTGAGCTCGTCACCGTTCAGTTCTCCTACTACTTTTCTGTCTCTCATGACAATGAGACGTGAGCATGTTCTGAGCATCTCGTCGATCTCGGATGAAATGAACGTGACGCTCTTTCCTTCTGAAGCAAGCTTGAGCGCGAGCTTCTGGATCTCGATCTTTGTTCCGATGTCGATACCTCTCGTAGGTTCGTCAAGGATAAGGAATTCAGGGTGTGTCAGGAGCCAGCGAGCAAGGATTACCTTCTGCTGGTTGCCGCCTGAGAGCTGTCCTATAGGTGTCTCGGACGAAGCAGTCTTTATATCGAGGAGCTGGATATATTCCTGAGCCATCGCTTCGGCCTTTGCTCTCGAGAACGGTCTGAAGAATCCCTTCATGACCTGCAGCGCAAGGATGATGTTATCTCTTACGGAGAGGTCGGCTACGATGCCGTCTAACTTTCTGTCTTCAGGGAGGTAACCGATGCCGTGCTTCATGGCGTCGATCGGTTTTCTGATCCTGACTTTTACGCCGTTGATCTTTACGGTACCGCCAAGGACCTTGTCAGCTCCGAAAATAGCTCTGACGCACTCGCTTCGGCCGGAACCCAGAAGTCCCGTGAAGCCGTTGACTTCGCCCTTATAGATATTGAAATCGAAAGGCTTGATGCCCGCATTGCTTACGAGGCCCTTAGCTTCAAGAACAGGCATCGAGGTACGGTCAACTGCACCGACATCGCTCTCGCTCTTGATATCGGACATGTCGTCCAAATCCTTGCCGAGCATCTTGGAAACGAGCTGTACTCTGGGGAGATCCTCGATGACATATTCGCCAACGAGTGTTCCGTCTCTTAATACCGTGATTCTGTCGCAGACCTCATAGACCTGGTCAAGGAAGTGTGTGACGAAGATTATGCCAACGCCTTTGCTCTTAAGGTCTCTCATAAGCTTGAAAAGCTTTTCGACCTCCTGCTCATCCAATGAAGATGTAGGTTCGTCTAGGATGAGCACGCGGCACTTCATATCGACTGCACGTGCGATGGCGACCATCTGCTGGACTGCGATAGAGCATGAACCGAGCTGCTGTCTGGGTGATGCGGGGATGTCGAGCGACCTTAAGATCTCGCCCGCCTTCTTGTTCATGTCCGCCCAGTTGGTGAATGCGCCTGAACGGCCGATGAACATGTTCTCGGCTACCGAGATGTTCGGGCAGAGCGCTATCTCCTGATAAACCGTGGAGATACCTGAATTCTGGGCATCCTGAGGTGATCTTATATGTGTTTCAAGGAACTCGGGTTCTGCCGGGTCCGTTGATGTGTTTCTAATGAAAATCTTTCCGCCGTCTTTTACATAAACGCCGGTCAGTACCTTTATCAATGTGGATTTTCCTGCGCCGTTCTCACCCATGAGGGCATGAATCTCGCCGCTTCTCAAAGTGAAATCCACGTTCTGAAGAGCATTAACTCCAGGGAAATATTTGCAGATACCGCGAAGTTGCAGTATTTCTGTATTCTCCATAATCCCACTCCTCTGCATATTTCTTAAAAAGGCACGCGGTGCGGAAGTTCCGTACCGCGTGCCGGCCAATTACTTAAGTTTCGTAAACCCGTAAGAACCTATCAGATTCCGTACTTGTCAACGTCTTCCTGTGTGATCGTAGCTGCGTCGAAGCCCTTCTCGTCCATGATGATCGTCTTCTGCGCGGGAGCCTTACCAGCCTCGAAGTCCTTGATGATCTTGTCGATGTAGGAAGCCTGGAAAGGATTGCACTGACCATCGTAGTTCCACTTCTTAGCGAGCAGTTCCTTGAGTGCCCAAGCGTTGCAGTCATAACCCATAACGATGACGTCGCCGCCTACGCCGTGAGAGATGTTAGCCTTGTCGAGAGCTGCAACAGCGCCCTTAGCCATATCGTCGTTCTCAGCATAGATAACGTTGAACTTGTCGCCCTTGTCGATAACGGACTGAACGATCTGCTGTGCCTTCTCTGCGTTCCACTCAGCTGTCTGCTGTGTAACGATTGTCCAGCCCTTAGCCTTAGCTGTGTCATCAAGAGCACCGGAACGGCCAACCTGAGCGGATGAACCCATAACGCCCTGGATGTGGATGATCTTGTACTCAGGGAGATTCTGAGCTACGAGCCATGCCATAGCTGTGTCGCCTTCTTTTCTCATGTCGGATACGATGGAAGCCTCATAGAGTGAAGCGTCAGCGTCGATCGTACGGTCGAAAAGGATAACCTTGATTCCAGCGGTCTTAGCGTCCTGGAGAACGGAATCCCAGCCTGAAGTACCAGCTGCTGACAGAAGGAGATAGTCAACTTCGTCAGTAACGAACTTCTTAGCTGCAGCGATCTGCTCGTCGTTCTTAAGGCTGTAGAAGAACTGAGCGTCATAGCCGTTCTCTTTTGTGAACGTCTTCTTCATGTCCTCAACGTTTGCAGTACGATAGCCGGACTCGGAAGGATCGTTGTTGATGATACCGACCTTGATGATCTTGTCACCGGCAGGTGCAGCTGTCGTTGCAGCAGCTGTTGTTGTAGGAGCAGCTGTTGTGGGAGCGGGTGCCTTGTTGCATCCGGCCATAACCAGACCGACAGTAGCAGTCAGTAATACCGCAAGAAACTTCTTCATAATTTTTTCCTCGCTTTCATAAATGTGTTTCTTAGTCTCAGCCTTGGCGCTGATTTGCCTCAGCTTTCTTGCCAACAGTTTGCCCTGACCTCAAAAACCGTTCAATGGCGATACGGCTCTTTTGACTCAATAAACAATACAAATTTTGAGGCGCTTTGAAAAAAGCGTACCAGTTTGCTACAATAAAACCGCATTGGTTAGTTTTCTTACAAAAACGGCACCTGTTTTGTTGGAAAATTTACTTTGCACCCGGCAGGACCGTCCGTTTTCGGTCATGTGAAAACGTCAAAACCGCTCGAAGTGAATTACAGATTTTTCAGAAAAACTCGGTTAATTTCCAAAAAAAATCCCTCGGAATACAAAAATGAAAATGTGGAATTTTTAGGTTTTTTAACAAATGTACATACCGCAAAAAGAGCCCTAAAGGAGGCGCAAACCCAATGAAATACAAGGTTTTGGCACAATATCTGCGCGAAGACGTTATGCTTCATGCTAAAAATATGTCCTATAAGCTCCCGAGCGAAAGAGAACTGACCGCGAGGTTCGGCGTCAGCCGCCAGACTGTGCGCCGCGCGATGCTTGACTTAGAGCAGGAGGGCCTCATCACCAGCAGGCGCGGAAGCGGCTACTACGCGGCCAATATAGGGTTCTCGTCACACGCGCAGATAGCGGTGATTACTTCTTTTACGGATGAATACATCTTTCCCGGTATCCTGCGCGACATGGAAACGGTCCTTGGAAGCCGCGGCTACACCCTTCAGACCTTCGCAACGCTCAACCGCGTCTCGGCCGAGCGCGAGATACTGCAGAACCTGATAAACCATCCTGTCGGCGGGATACTGGTCGAAGGATCAAAGACCGCCCTGCCCAATCCCAACACGGACCTGTACCAGTCGCTCCACAAGACGGGCATCCCGATCGTCTTCTTCCAGGGCAATTACCCGCAGCTTTCTTACCTTCCGTCCGTCACCGACGACAATTACGCGGGCGGATACCTCCTTGCCAAATACCTGCTCGACAAGGGAAGAAAGAACATCGGCGGCATATTCAAGAGCGATGACATCCAGGGCCCGGAGCGCTACAGCGGCATGATGAGCGCGATCAGGGACAGAGGGCTCTTCCTCCCCGATCACAGCATCTGCTGGTACGATTCGATCCAAAGGAGCAGGCTGATAGACAACAGGAATACTTCAATGTTTAAAACGATTATGAAGGAAAACCTTCCCCTTGCCGACGCAGTCATCTGCTACAACGACGAGATCGCGTACCACCTCATCAGATACCTTACGGAAACGGGAAAGAAAGTTCCTGAAGACATCGCAGTCGCAAGCTTTGACAACAGCTATTACAGCAGGATAAGTCCCGTGCCGGTGACCTCGCTCTGGCACAGCAAACGCCATATGGGAACCGAGGCGGCAGGGCTTCTGTTATCGATGCTTCAGGGGAAAAAGGCCCATTCGCTGGTCCTTCCCTGGGAGCTCACGGAACGCGCGAGCACCTGAGATCAGTATTTTCTTGAGGCAAGGAGTTCTTCTGTAATGTCTTCGGAGCGGAATGCCGTTTCTTCAACATAACGGTTCTTCTCAGGGACTTTTCCCTCTTCCATCGTCCTGATAACGGACTCAACAAGGGGCCCAAGAAGAGGATTGCATTCCACGGTGAGCGCAAGCTTGCCCTTCTGGCAATAGACCAGAGCGTTATAAGTCGCGTCAAACGATATGACGGAAACCCCGTCCTTGCCGCAGGTGTAACCGAAGCCTTCGAGCGCCTTTATCGCGCCGTACGCCTCGTTGTCGTTCTCGCAGTACACGACGTCGATCTTGGGGAGCGACTCGCGGTTGGACAGGTATTCTTTCATGACCTCATAGGTCTTTGCTTCGGTGAAGTCGCCGTCCATCCTTGCAATAACCTTCCAGTTCGGGCTGGCTTTGACGGCGTCATCCAGGGCTGCGGTCCTGCCTATCTGGGCCGTGGAACCCTTCGTTCCCTGAATGTGGATAATGCTTACCTGCTCTGCGCCGGCATATTTCTGTTTCATCCATTCGGTGGCCTTCCTGCCTTCCGCATAGAAATCAGAACCGACGTGGGCGGCAACAAGATTCTCGTCCTTTACGTTAACCATTCGGTCAACGACGATAACGGGAATGCCCGCGTCCTTCGCTTCCTTGAGGACTGCGTCCCAGCCGTCCTCCGTTATGGGCATGACGACGATGTAATCGACCTTCTGCTGAATGAACCTTCTGATAGCGACGAACTGGTTCTCCTGTTCCTGCCTCGCATCCTCAAAAAGAAGCCTGTATCCGTTCGCTTCTGTGAAAACGGATTTCATCGATGCGGTATCGGCCTGCCTCCAGTCAGACTCGGCTCCTACCTGGCTCATTCCGATGACTATCAGGTCATCCTCTTTTGCGGGTTCCTGCTTTGCGCATCCCGCTAATATAAAGACACTATATAAAAGGACCGTCAAAACGGCGGCTATCTTACGTTTCATCTGCATTCCTCCCTGAACCGGGTATCCTTACGGTCACGTCGGTTCCTTCTCCTTCTGTGCTCTCTATTGAAAGTCCGTATTTTTCTCCGAAAAAGAGTTTTAATCTCTCATCGACCGTAGAAAGTCCGAAACCTACTCTCTCACGGTTCTTCAGGCCTTCGCGGAGTTCTTTCAGACGGTCCTCTGTCATGCCCGCGCCGGTGTCGCTTACAACGATGACGATGTCACCGCCTTCAGCCTTGCCCGTTACCTTGATCATGCCCTTCGCGCGCTTGAGCTTAACGCCGTGATAGAGCGCGTTTTCGACCAAGGGCTGGATCGTGAGCTTCGGAAGCCTTGTTCCCTTTATCGCGGGATCGATGTCGATCGAATAATCCATGATGTCCTTATAGCGGAACTGCTGGATCTGAAGGTAACTCCGGATCTGCTTTTCCTCATCTTCGAGCGTGACGACGTCTTCGCCGTTCGACAGCGAATGCCTGAAAAAGCTCGACAGGTCGGTGACCATCTCCTCGGCTTCTTCCGTCTTGCCCGCCTCGATGAGCCAGATGATAGTATCGAGCGTGTTGTAAAGGAAGTGTGGGTTGATCTGAGCCTGCAAGAGCGCAAGCTCAGCCTGTCTCAGGCTCTCCTGCTTGTCGGTCGATTCCTTCATCAGGGTTCCCATGCGCTCGACCATCTGCTCAAAGCCTTCGCTCAGGGAACTGACCTCATAGACCTGCGATTCAACGGGTTTTCTGACGGAAAGGTCTCCTCCGCCGATCTCCTGGACACGGCTCGACAGTTTCTCGATAGGCTCGGCTATCGACCTGGAGATCCTTGCCGACCTTTGCATCAGGGCTGCGAAAAGCGCCGTCACGCCTACGACCATCAGTATGAGTCCGATAGTGAGCTGGGCGTTCATCCTGCCCTGAAGGGTGTTGAGGAGAACCGCCTCGCTATAGATATAACGGTACATGTATTCTTCTATTAAAGAAGTAAGAACGTAGATGTTGTTCTTGAGCTGGATCTGTCTCTGGTCGTAGCTCGCCGTGAACTCGATCTCGCGCATCTGGTCTTCCAGATTTCCGCAAAGATTGATAACGCTCGTTATCGCCTGTTTGCTGTCCTTGTCGGAAGTGCTCGAGATCAGGTCCTCCGCGATCTTTTTGGCCTTTTCGACCTCCTTCACCGGAAGGCCCTCGGACTCCTTGCTGCCGATAACGTAGTAGTACATCTTGAGATCGATGTCCTGCTTGAAATCCTGGTTGAATTCCGACGCGGTCGTCAGGTTGTGCATGTAATGCTGGTAGCGGAACTGGTAGTAAACGATCGTAAAGACTTCGATAATGAAGACCGTGAAGATAAGGACCGCAAGCCCGAGAAAGAGCTTGCGCATCTGTGAGGAGATCGTCGTCTCCTTCGCCTTCATCAGTGTTTACCTCCCGAACGGTACTCTCTGGTGGTCATGCCCTGTGTCTTCTTGAAAAGGAAGCTGAAGTAGTGCGGATCCTTGTATCCTACCTCGAGTGCGATCTCTCCCGAATGCTTGTCCGTCGTTCTCAGGAGCTCCTTCGCCTTCGCCATCCTCTTCGCCGTTACATACTCGACGAACGTTGATTTCATTTCCTGGCTGAAGACCGCGGACAGATAGTTTGCGCTGATGTTGACCTCTTTCGCGACCATGTTGAGCGAAAGGTTCTCATCGGAGAAGTGTGAATCGATGTACTCGACCGCGCGGCTCAGGATGTCCTTGTAGCGGTTCGCGGAGCTCTGGATGCGGAGCTTTACGGCCTGCATTATGAATTCGCTCATGTACCTTCTTAAGTCCTGCAGCTCAACGTTCTGATCGGTCAGTTCCGGGCAGGTCACGCCTTCCAAAAGCTTTTCCTGCTTAAGTCCGAGCGATGTCACGAACTGTATAGCGGTAAACCTCGTGCTGAGCATTACGTAGTGGCAGAAAGGCTGCGATCCGATCGCGTCACTGATGTCCAAAAGGAACTCGCTGATGACGTTGGGAACTTCCTCGGGAGCGGCGCCCCTCATGATCTCCAGGAGCATGTCGGTATTAAACTTGCTTATGTCGAAATTCTCGATGCCCGAGCTGGTGTTATTCGCCGCAGGAGCCTTTACGGTATCTGACGTCAGGACGTGAGTATCCGGCTGGATGTAGCGGTAAGCCCAAAGTCTTGATACGTCCTCGTAGCATTCGGGAAGCTGGGAAAGTCTTCCGCCCGTCATTCCGACCGCAACGTACCACGGCTTCTGTCCGTTATATACGCCGTACCTGTTCGTTATCGCGGCGATGCAGCTCTGTATGTAGCTGTCCATCCTGGACTTCTCGCCCATGATGAGGAGCATGTAAGTCGAAAGGTTCCAGCGGATCAGGAGATATTCGGGATGCTTCATGAAGTGGCCCAGAAGGTCTTCCCTGACTCTCGCATCGGTATCGGAATATGTCTCGCCCATCGCTGAGAACAATGCGATACAGTAACTCTGCGCCCTGAGTTCGAGACCGAGTCTTCCGGCGTCCTCATAGATCTGCTGGACAGAAAGCTTGCCCGCGACGACCTGCTCCATGAAGCTCTTTCTCGCGAACTGCTCGTATTCCTGCGAGTCCCTCTGGAACTGCGCCTGATAGTTCCTTTGCTCTTGTTCCTGCTCTATCTTCTCCTTCACCTCGCGCAGGACCTTCATGAGGTTTGCCTTGGTGATGGGCTTGAGCAGGTACTGTTCCACGCCGATCTCGATCGCCTGTCTTGCGAACTCGAAATCGTCGTAACCCGAAATTATGATTATCTTGGTATTCGGAAACTCCTTTAAGACGAGCTTAGAAAGCGAAAGTCCGTCCATGAAGGGCATCTTGATATCGGTGATCAGAACGTCCGGATGGGTCGATCCGATCAGGGGAAGAGCCATCTCGCCGTCGGTAGCCTCACCGACAAACTCATATCCGAGCTGTGCCCACGGTACCGTGTCGCGCAAAGTGCTGCGTATGGTGCTTTCGTCTTCTACTAGAAATACTCGGGGCATCGGCCTTCCTCCTTAGTCTGTCCTAATTATATTAAAATCAGGCTTTAAGAATGTCAAAAAATAGTTTCAAAGCCCCGGGCGCGCCTTTCAGCTCTTGGCCGAATAGACTCTGTATTCGCCAAATTCCTTATATTCCCAGGCTGAAAAATCGTAATCGGGATATGCGTTGCTCCTGACTATATAGACCACTTTGCCATCAGGTTCAGGCTTCTTCTCCGTAGGATTTGAGTAAACAAACCTGTCCTTGTAAGAGATGTCCTTGCCGTCAAAGCTGTCCGTCTTTCCCTGGAAATACAGCGCATCTATCCTGTATTCGTATAAAGTAAGGATCTCGCTTACATCCTCAGTTCCGGTGAACTGCGTGTCCGGAGAGATATAGCACTTGTCAAAATCCAAGGTCTTAGCATAGTCGAGTGACTGAAGAAAATCGGTATAGAAGATCCTTCCGATCGGTTCCGGCCAGATCAGGAAATACGTTGCAAAAAAGAGCACGCACAACAGCCCGTAAACGGCACTTACCGCATAAGCTGTCTTTTTCTTCCAGGAGATCAGGTGATATATGCTTACCGCCATGAATACTATGCCTGCATAGTGAACGATGTTGATCCTGTTGATGTTGACCTGGTTGATGAATATTCCTACAAGGACCGCACATGCCGCATAGATCACAAGGAGCAGATATATTGCCCTTTTTTCGGCCTTCTCATCTTTAAAAGCTTTATAAACGCATATGCCGAAACCCAGCAGGACAAACGGAATGCTGCAAAGATAGGCCGTTCCGAAATCCGGGATAGTATTCCATGCAGTACCGTTCTGAAACACCAGAACATCGATCTCCGACCTGATATTTGATATCAGCTGCGTTAAAGGAGCATTTGAGAAAAACAGCATGTCTTTCGTTCTTATGCAGTCCTTGAAAGACTGCATTGTCACAAACGGAAGGGATATTGTATCCCAGCCCATCGCGTTGATAAGCATCGTAAGATATATCGGAAATGACAGCAGAAAATAGACAAAAGCAGAGATCAGGATATGGCGTATCTTTACCGCCTTCATGCAGACCAGTGCGATTGCTGCCGCAAGAAGGAACAACGGGACCATGTAGAAGGAAACGCCGTATGAATACATGCACAGGGCGAAAAAGACCATGGAAAGATAGATGAACGGCTTTTTTCTGATCCCTAAGACCAGGAGCATGAAGCCGATCAGGAACATGTGCGGGAACATGTTACAGTCAAGCGCCCAGCGGCTCTGCATGAAATGCCACGGGTTGACTGATGCCAAAAGCGTTGCGATAAGCGCGGCATCGGTTGAGATAAGGTTCTTTACGATGAGGAAAACGGCGCCGAGTCCCATGATGCTGGCAATTAGGATGGGCAGCCTTACGGTCACTGAACTGAAACCGAAAAGCTTGATGAACGGCACCATGCAGTAGGACATCAGCACGCTCATCTGTCCGTAACCCCATGCATAGAAATGCGCAGGAAGCCTTGTGCCGAACCTGTCAGTACCGTATTCCGCCAGCGCTTTGGCGTCAACGGCTGCCATGGCTTCATCCTGGTTCACTCCGCCCGGAATGTCCCCGAACCTGAAGATCCTCAAAAATACGAAAAAGCAGATCAGGGCGACCAGGATCATCCTCACGGCCTTTCCGGACATTAACTCCCCGGAGATCTCAGGGCCCTTCTTGTCAGTTCTGCGGAAAAAGCAAAAAGCAAAGGCAAAACAGAGCGAAGCAAAGATCAGAAGAAATAAGACGTTTACGTAGATCATGGTTTGCTTCCTGTCTCCTTCGCTTCGAACAGGGCTTTTCCGTCAGCCTTCTTCAGGATCAAAGTATTCACAAGATAGAGCAGATAGCCGAAGCCCAGACAGAGGACAAAGACAACCAGCACAAAAAGATGCCTTTCAAACTGCGCACCCGAGTAACGTATCTCATCTCTAACGAAGATGATTATGTCCTGAACGCAATAGAATTCAAGCGTCATCAGGCCCAGGAAGCCGTAAGCTTTCTGTATGATCCTGATACGGTCCAGCAACATGAATACATATCCTGTAATAAAACACATGGAAGGCGCGATCAGCATTCCGGGCAGACCGATGGTAATGGTCGGATTAAGCAGTTCAGCCTTTTCAAAGCAGACATAATACTCTGCCTGAAAGCCAAGCACCAAAAGGATCAGGATAACGATCCATGAAGCTTTTCCCAATTCTTTGCCGTTAAAAGTGAGCCAGCCGAAAAGGACTCCGATGATGAAGACAGGGATCCTGCCGACAGGTCCGCTGATATCCGTTCTGGAAGTAACCAGCGGGATGACAAATGAAACTGCGGTCCAAAGCACGACAGCTGCGGCAGTAAGAATGTATTTGTTCGGTACTTTCTCAAAAAGCCAATAATAAAGAGGAAAAAATAGATACATGAGCGCTATCGCCGGAACGAACCACTTGGGTTCGAGCACGTCTTTTGTAAGGAAGGTCCATCCGGTCACAGCTTTGACAAGCCTTAAGATGTCCCATCTGTAATACACCGCGGGTATAAGACTGGCTGCAATAAACGGCAGGATAAGGCGCCTGTATCTTCTCTTATAGAAAACCAAAAGGCTGTGCTTCTTTATCGCATGGTACAGTCCCCAGCCTGACAGGAATAAGAACATGTCCACTCCGTTGAAGCCGATGTTGTCGAAATAGATGTCAACGTTTCCCACGTAAGGCAGGAAGCTCCATTTCGGCAGATTATCGAACAGGAGTATTTCGTTGCGGACATGGAATACAAATATCCACATGGCAGCAAAGCCCATGATCTGAGCCCTGTGCTTGCTGACAGATTCAAGTATTCCCTGCCTGGGATCCGCAGTTTCCGCCATAAACGTCCGTGTGACGACCTTTCTCCTTGCTAAAGCTGATTATATTATAATCTCATCGTGGTAAAATCCTAATGTCTAAACATGCATAAGGGAGACAGACAACATGCGTTTAAAAAAGACCAAAGCGATATCGTTCCTTTTGATACTTGCATTGTCACTGCAGCTCACCGGCTGCCTCGGGATCACAAACGGGATCCCATCAACGCCAAACGACACCCTTATATCTCTCATGGCCTCTGTCCGCAATTTCAAAACGGACCAGTTCCTGAGCATTCTCATGATCGACAAGGGATCCTCCATCTACAGGGAATATGATGAGATCCTGGATCTTGACTCCTACACCGCCGATGCTGCCAAGTGCTACAAGGCAGTAGCTTCCAACATCGATGTCAAATATGATGTGTCCTCCGCTGAATCAAAAGAAGACATCGTCAAGGTCAAGGTGACCTTCCTGATCCCCGCCTGGAAGAAGCTCTTCGAAGACGATACTTTCTCCGGCCCCGACGGCATCTGCGCAAAACTCGATAAAGCAGACAAGACCAGTACCGAAATGACCCTCAGGCTCATCAAGACCAAGGACGGCTACAAGATAAAGAACCACGAAGACCTTATGGATATCTTCGACTTCGTCGGCTACGAGATCGCAGGCCTGTCCGGAGAGCCTGACCCTACCAAGGAGACAGAGCCTTCAGAAACAACGCCCGCGGAACCCAAACCCACTCCGACTCCGGCTGAAACAAGGCCCACGGAAACAGAGCCTTCGGAGACTGAACCGTCCGAATCCGAAGGAACGGCAGAACCGAAAGGGATCTCTGCTTCCGGCGAATACAAAAAGGTCCTCAGTAACAACAAAGACGACATCGAATGGTTTGAAAAGACATTCAACACTTCATCCTGCGGGATCAATGATTTTAACGGCGACGGCGTACCCGAACTCTTCTTTTTCTCAAGAAGCACCTACAGCGATAACTACGTTAACTTCTCTGTCTTCACATACAACCCCAAGACACAGAAGGCCTCAAGGATCGTGCTCGAGACCCTGACCCAGGCAGGAAGCGAGATCTCCGAATTCTTCATTGCCAAGACCAAAGACAACAAACTTATCGCATACAGGGGCTACCTGGCTGACGGTTCAGCGATCATCAACTACAACATTTACCAGGGCAAAGACAAATCCGCCCTGCTGTTTACCGGGAACCTGTTCTGCTCGATCACGCCCACCTTCAAGGACAATGACGGAAAAGACTTCAATGCAAATGTCTTCACAGCCACAGGGATCGATAAGTATAAGGAACACACATCGATCAGCCAGGATGAATACAACAGGATCGAAAAAGAACTGCTGGGCAGCACCGACATTCTGATCTCTTCCTGTTTCCTGAGATCAGAGGTCTCTTCTGCCAACAAACTCATGAGCAAACACAAGAATTCCGGCATTTCATATGCCGATATGCTCAAAAAGCTCAGCGAATAAAGAACGGCTCTCCGTCCGCTTTACTCCAGTTCGAAAGCTCCGGTATAGAGCTGATAGTAAACACCCTTCTCGGAAATGAGCTGATCATGGCTTCCGCGCTCGATGATTCTTCCGTGATCCAATACCATTATGACGTCGGAGTTCTGGACCGTGGACAGACGGTGAGCGATGACGAAGACCGTACGGCCCTCCATCAGCTTGTCCATGCCGCGCTGTACGATCGCCTCGGTACGCGTGTCGATCGAGGAAGTAGCCTCGTCAAGGATGAGGCACGGCGGATCGGCAACAGCCGCACGCGCGATCGCGATCAGCTGGCGCTGGCCCTGCGAGAGGTTAGATCCGTTGTTGGTAAGCTGCGTATTGTAGCCTTCGGGGAGACGCTCGATGAAATCAGCCGCGCCTGCAAGAGAAGCTGCTGCCTTGCACTCCTCCTCGGTGGCATCGAGCTTGCCGTACCTGATGTTATCCATAACCGTGCCGGTGAAAAGGTTTGTCTCCTGGAGAACGAGGCCCAATGAACGGCGCAGATCCTTCTTCTTGATCTTGTTGACGTTGATGCCGTCATACCTGATCTTGCCGTCCGCGATGTCGTAGAAGCGGTTGATGAGGTTCGTGATCGTCGTCTTGCCTGCACCCGTAGCACCTACGAAAGCGACCTTCTGGCCGGGCTCAGCAAATACTGAGACATCGAAAAGAACCTGCTTTTCAGGCACGTACGCAAAGTCGACCTCTGTAAGTCTTACATCACCCTTAAGCTCGGTGTAGGTAATGGTGCCGTCAGCCTGGTGGGGATGCTTCCATGCCCAGTGACCGGTGTTGTGGTCGGCTTCTGTGATCGTTCCGTCTTCTCCGATGTTCGCATTGACGAGAGTAACATATCCGTCGTCGGTCTCGGGATCCTGGTCGAGGAGGGCGAAGATCCTCTCCGCGCCTGCGCCCGCCATGACGATGGCGTTCATCTGCATAGTAAGCTGGTTGAGATTGCCCATGAACTGCTTGCACATGTTGAGGAACGGGATCATGATGGCGATTCCGAACGGGAGTCCGGAGATCGAGAAGTTCGGTGTGTGGAAGTAGATCATGATGCCGCCCGCAGCTGCGAGGAGAACATAAACGATGTTGCCGATATTGTTGATGATCGGGGCAAGGACGTTTGCGTAAGCGTTTGCCTTGCCGCTGTCAGACATGAGAGTCCGGTTGAGTTCTTCGAAGGCATCGATGGCCTGCTGCTCGTGGTTAAAGACCTTGACTACCTTCTGGCCGTTCATCGTTTCCTGGATGAAGCCTTCCGCGGAAGCGACGGCCTTCTGCTGCCTGATGAAGTACTTGGCAGAGCCTGCGCCGATCTTGCCCGTGATGACGATCATGAGCACGATTCCGAAGCAGAGGATGAGAGTCATCCATACGCTGTAGTAGAGCATGATGCCGAAGACCGTAACAAGCAGGATGACGTTCCTCAATATGTTCGGGATCGCCATCGAAACGAGCTGTCTCAAGGTGTCGATATCGTTGGTGTAGTGGCTCATGATCTCGCCGTGCTTGTGGGTATCGAAATACTTGAGCGGCAGGCGCTGCATCTTATCGAAAAGATCCTCCCTGAGCCTTGCCAGGAACTTCTGAGTCATGTGAGCAATGACCTGAGACTGAACGATAGCCAGTGCCAGAGCTACAACATAGAGGCAGACCAGCGGGATGATGTAAGAGAGCACCTGGGGTTTAGCACCTGCCCAGTCGCCCGTCTTCCATGAAGACTCGATGATAGCGATTATCTTCTGCTGGAAAATAGAAGGAACTGCAGCCGTGACGGCACCTACAAGGATGCATACGAAGATGACCCAGATGAGCTTCGGGAAGTATCTGAAGTAGATCTTGAGGACGCGCTTAAGACTGCCGACCGAACCCTTGATCTGGGACATCGATGCAGGTCCTCTGTTCCTTCCGGGTCCTCTTGCGGGAGCAGCTGAGGGAGCTTTGTTCTCATAAGCTTTAGCCTTGTTTTCAGACATTTTGCTTACCTCCCTTCGTCTGTTCCTCATAGATCTCACGGTAGATGTCGCATCTTTCGAGGAGCTCTTCGTGAGTGCCCGTGTCAACGATGCGGCCGCCATCCATAATGACGATCATGTCGCAGTCCATTACGGACGCGACTCTCTGAGCGATGATGATCTTCGTGGTCTCGGGGATATATTCGTAGAAACCGCGCCTGATGTAAGCGTCGGTCTTCATGTCGACTGCCGAAGTCGAGTCGTCCAGGATAAGGATCTTCGGCTTCTTAAGGAGAGCCCTCGCGATGCACAGACGCTGCTTCTGGCCGCCCGAGACGTTGGTTCCGCCCTGCTCGATATAGGTGTCGTAACCTTCGGGCATCTGCGAAACGAACTCGTCAGCCTGGGCGATAATGCAGGCTTGCTTTATCTCTTCGTCGGTAGCGTCCTCGTTGCCCCATCTGAGGTTCTCCTTGATGGTGCCCGAGAAAAGCTCGTTCTTCTGAAGAACGACCGATACCGCATCTCTTAAGGTCTTTACGTCGTAATCCTGAACAGGGATGCCTCCGACCCTGACCTCGCCGTCCGTAACGTCATAAAGACGCGGGATAAGCTGGATCAGCGTCGTCTTGGATGAACCCGTACCGCCCAGGATACCTACCGTCATGCCGCTGTCGATGTGCAGATCGATATCGAAAAGCGCGTCTCTTGCAGCCTTTGCAGAGTATCTGAAGGCAACGTCCTGAAAATCGATAGAACCGTCTCTGACTGCCATGACGGGATTTTCGGGATTATGGATGGAAGGCTGCTCGTCCAATACCTCAACGATCCTCTTTGCCGACTCGATGGACATCGTGAGCATTACGTAGATCATCGAGATCATCATTAGGCTCATCAGGACCTGAGCGCCGTATGTGAGCATAGCGGAGATCTGGCCGACGTCGATGGTCTGTCCCTGGTTGGTGATAACGAGCTTGGAGCCTACATAAAGGATGAATACCGTATTGAAGAAGAAGCAGAGCTCCATCAGAGGGCCGTTAAGGCCGACGATCCTCTCAGCCTTGGTGAAGTCCTTCTTGATATCCTCGGATGCAGCAAAGAACTTCTTGCTCTCGTATTCCTCACGCGCAAAACCCTTGACTACGCGCATTCCGCGGACGTTTTCCTCTATCGACTCGTTCATCTTGTCGTACTTCTTGAATACCGCTCTGAAAGCCGGCATCGCGAAACGGCTGATGACATAGAGACCGACGCCTAAGAGCGGAACAACGACTACGAAGGTAGTAGCGAGCCTGCCGCCCATTATGAATGCCATCGTGATCGCGAAAACGAGCATGAACGGCGATCTGACAGCCGTCCTAATGATCATCATGTAAGAGTTCTGTACGTTGGTGATGTCGGTCGTCATCCTCGTGACGAGCGAAGAAGTGGAGAACTTATCGATGTTTCCGAAAGAAAACTGCTGGACCTTCCTGAACATGTCCGATCTCAGGTTTCCTGCAAAGCCCGCGGATGCCTTGGCTGCATAGCTGCCCGCCAGAGCGCCGCACGCGAGCGAAAGGATAGCTGCAAGAACCATGAGTCCGCCTGTTTTAGCAATGTTTGAAAGATCCGCGCCGGCCTTGATGTTGTTGACCATGTCGGCGGTTATGAACGGGATCAGAACCTCGAGAATAACTTCTCCGATAATGCAGATCAGCGTAAGAAAAGTCTCTTTCTTATACTGCCGCAAAGACTTTAATAACTTGAAGAACATGCAAACTTACCCATTTAACCCTATAAAAAACTAATAGGTATTATAGCACGCGATAATTTTAACTCGTAGGGGTCAAATTTCACTTTTTGAAGACCAGGTCTTTTACTTCGACCGTCTTGCCGAAAAGCTTCGAATAGCTCTTGGAATCGTCATTACATGCCGGGAGTTTTAACGACTGTCCCGTGCGGACGTGGTACTTGAACTCCTGGTCGGACAGGTTAAAGAACGGATACTGGTTCTTTCCGTAGGCGTTGCTCACGGAATCGTCCCACATGCAGTCGATGTTACAGTAGGTATGACCTGTTCTCACGATATTCCATGAATGGCTGGTCTCCGTTCCGCCGGTGGCTGCGACCGCTTCACCGTCCGCGGTTCCCATACAGTAATAGCAGGGGATCCCCGACTTCTGCATGAGATACTGGAAAGCCCTGGCATAGCCCGCGCAGACGGACCTGTGCGTGACCAGCGCGGAATAAGCGCTCTGGCTGTACGGCGCATCTACATCGTATTCAGCTGCCTGATTGATCGCGTCATGGATATACAGTTCCTTTTCAACGGCGTTGTCGTATTTTTTCGCCCCTTTAAGGATCTCGCCCGCCGCATTGTCAAAATCCCTTTTCGCCTTGGCAAGCGCCTCGGGCGTTGATGCGAAATCGTAGAAGTTGAACTGGGCGGAAGTGACCGCGCCGGTGACTTCCACATACGAATAGTTAAAATCGGTCCTGACCCAGAAAAGCTCCGGGTGGTCCAAAAGCACCATGTTGAAGGCTTCCTTTACGTCATCTGCAGACATTCCGCCGGACAGCTTAATGTTGGTCTGACCTGCGGCAAGGCCGTCGTAGATCATGGAATAAGCGTCCTGCGCTGCAGGCCCGAGCATCTTGAAGTACGGGAAATAATCCGGATCGAAGACAGTAGTGCCCGTATATGCCCTTTTCCCGGTATTTCCCTTCCCTGTCGCCTCGTAAGAATAGAGCGTCGAGCTCTTAGGGAAAAGGATGCTGCACCCCGACATCGTCAGAGCCAGTGCAAGAGTCATCAGCAATGCCGTAAAACGCTTGATCATGAGGGCTCCTTACCTGATATGACCTTTCCGCCGGAAACGATCACTATGTTTGCAGGGTTCTTTGCCGAGTGATCGTTCGTCGTGTTCATAGTCTGCCAGTCGGAATAATGGATCGCGAAATTGACCGTGACAGTCGCGCCCGCGATCAGAGCCCCTGAACCCGGGAATTTCATTACCAGCACGGTGTCGGAATCAGTGCCCTTATGTGAGCTGAACGTGCCTGAAATGCCTGTTATCTGGGTATGCTGGCCGTTCTTTTCCTGCATTCCCGCGTAATAGCAGTCGTAAACGAGCTGCCCGTTCCTGTCGTTCGTCAGGTAATATCTGACCTCAAATCCTTTAAAACTGATGTTCTTCTTGCTCGTGTTCTTTATCTCGAGAGCGCCAGAAATGCTGTTGGCATTGGCACCTGAGCTGTCATACCTGACTTTGATCGAAATATCTCCCGAAGATGCGGTGCCGCCCGTGGCAGTTCCGCCTCCGCCCTGCTGCGCGGGCCCGGCGCTTCCGCCGTTGCCACCGTTATTGCCGCTATTACCGCTTCCGCCGTTGACTACGGTCTTGCCGGGATTGTCTCCCGCAGGCGGCTCGGTTCCGTAAACAAGGACGCCGTCCTCATAGATGGCAGACTTCTCGCCCGAAGACGCCGTGCCAGTCTGGAGTCCCTGATAAGACGGATCGTTCGAAGGATCCCACTTGCCGTTTGGATTTCTCATACGGACCTGTATCTCGGCCTTGCACTGCGACTGGCCGCCCGGATAAAGGCTGCCGTCATCAAAGATCACAGAAAGATAGTAGATGTTCTTTGCTTCATCCCATGTCTTTAGGCCGTCCACCTTGCCTGACTGCATGTAGTTTGTCGTTATCTCGATATCGGAGGCTTTTCCGCCCGCCTTTATCACTTCGGAAAGATCGATAAAATATCTGAACTCGACGTTGGTAGCCGTTCTTGCGGGCCATCCGGTCCTGTTGTATATCAGCGCCTTGATCTCGGTAAAGTCGTTACCTGAAGCGTTGACTGCGCATTCTGCGGAATATTCGTTGTCGTTGATCTTCTCGACTGCTCCGAAATCCTTTAAGGTCTGGCCGTGATACTTGGAATACATGAAAGCCAGAAGTCCCGTAAAGCCTGCGTTGTAGTCGTCTGCGACCTCGTTGGCCGTGTAGTTGGATACGGTGTCGTCGTAGCCGTCGTTCGCGTCAGGGCCTCCGACGAGCGCTCCGAAGAGCGTGTGTCTGTGACTGCCGGGTTCGTTCATGTTGTCGCACCAGGAGCCCTGTGCGGTCCTGTGGTGAGGATGCTGCGGAGCGTTCTCACCAAATCCGACGACGAATGAACGTCCCGTTGAACCGAGCGCGTAATCGCACTGGCTCTCTGCAAAAGAGATGTATGCCTTCTGTCGCGTACTGTCGCACTTGCCGCTCGATGCATAAACGGATGCCAGGAAAGCCATCGTTGTCGCATAGCGTAAAGATCCCCATGAATCGAGCCACGCAAGGCCCTTCGGCGTATACTTCACGCGCTCTCCCGAAGATGTTCCGGTGGTCCACCAGTCGAGGCTCTTTTCGATCGCATCCTGGTAGGTCTTCTCGCCCGTGAGCTTTGTAAGAAGGAGCACCGCGCCGTAATGGACGTCATCCCAGCACTGTGCCCAGATGTAGTCCTGGCTTGCCTTTGAATAGCATTCCTTCGCTGTATCGAGATAAGTCTTTTCGTTAGTCGCAATGTAAAGCCAGGTTCCCGCCCATGAGAGTTCGTCGAAAAAACCGCTGTTCGAAGTGTAGAAGCCGTTTGCGGCGGTGTAGCCGGAGTCGCTCCTGGTCTCGTTTGCAAACTTGAAAAGGCTCTTCGCGTGCTTGAGGCAAAGGTCGCTGTATGCCTTGTCGCTCTTTGCGAAAACGATGGCTGCGGAAGCCAGCGCGGCAGCTGCTTCGCCGACTACGCATGAGCCGGGGTTGTCCTTCGTGACCTTGTAGCTGGGCCTTTGCATGCTCATGACCTCCGCGGGTCCCCACCATGAATGGTCAGCGTTTCCGTCGCCGACCTGATAGTAGAAGACGTAGTCCTCAGGATGGCACTTGATCAGGTAATCGGTTATCCATTTTATGTCGCCCTTAACGTATTCGAGCTGGCCCGCTTCCTTGTAGGCGGCTTCATATTCATAAACAGACCAGGCGAGCATCGAAGCGGTGTAAGCCATCGGGAGATTGAACTTCACTTGGTCTCCCGCGTCGTAGAGTCCGCCCGTAAGATCCAGCCCGGCGTCCTTACCGTCATCCAGACCGGAATCGCCTCTCCAGTTGCACCTGACCTTCTCCGGGAGGTCGCCTGACCTCTGGAGTTCATAGAAAAGAATGGATTTCTGGAGAGCCTCGCCGTAGTTATACTTGCCCGTTCCCTTCACACCTTCATAACCGTTTCCGGCCGCTGTGAGATTTCCCGTGTCAAGCTTTGACGTGCCGTACTTTCCTTCGGAAGGGACAGTGCTCTCAAAGCTTTCCGAAGATCCGGAAGCAGAACTTCCGCTAGTTTCCGTCTGCACGGTACCGATGCTTTCTCCCGCCTCGGGTACATTTACCGCATTCTTTGCGCATGACGCCATCGGCAGGACCATGGCGAAAGCGGTGGCAAGTGCCGTAAGCTTTATGTATCTTTCAATCATTCTGCCTTTTTTCATCAGGCAACTCTCCTGTACTTAACTATTGATCTGTATACGACTTTTTTCTTTTTGCTCTTCTTAACATCTCTGGCATGTTCAAGAATGAATTCGCCCTTGCTGTATTTCAGAGTCAGATTACTGCTGAGTTTAAAAGTGGAAGGGAGTGTCCTCACACGTACAAACGTCTTGACGGCCGAGCTTATGCCCATGTTGTCTTTCACATATCTTCTTGAATAACTCTTAAAGCAGAAATATGTTACCTGTATCGTTATGTCAAATGTTCCGTCAAGATTCTCCCTTACTCCGAACCACAGGTCCTGACCATCCACCAGGCCCTTGACTGACCCCTTATTCTTGGTCTTTTTCCTCCATCCGAAATTATAAACGACATTTGCATAAGCATTATTGGACTTGGCAGTCCATTCGCCCTTCATCTTGCTCAATGCCGCTTCGGTAATGACCGAGGCCCTTCTGGCCTGTATGTTGAACCCTGTTACCGAAGCTTTCGTCGAGACTTTCGAATAAGCTGCCGCAGCTTCGTTCAAAAGGCCTGTCGCATAATAAGACTCGGCGTTGCAGACCTTGATGAGCTCCTTGGCGTATTTGTAATCGCCTAATTGTTTGAATATCGCTATCGCTTCATCCAGTTCGTTCGCTTCGAACTTGGCGACTGCCCTGAGATATACGCATTCCTTCCTCAGCGCCTTGGAATCCTTATAATCACCCGCGATCTGGAAATAATTGGAAGCTTCAAGGTATGAACCGGCTTTCATGAGAACGGTTCCCTGCATATAGAACGCCTGTTTTCCCTTCTGCTTCGCATCCTTGTAGTCACCGGCAGCTTTCAGGAACTCCGCCGCTTTGCCGTAATCCTTTTTATCAAGAGCTTCGATGCCCAATGAATAGCAGCGCTCCCTGAGATTGGCGTTAACGCCGCTTGTCTGCAATCCGGACTTGGCCAGATACTTCGCGGCAGTCTCGAGATCGTTGGCGGCAACGGCTTTTTCCACAAGATGGGAATAGCACTTCTGCAGTTGTTCGGCAGAATCCATGTAATCGCCGGTCTTTTCAAATAAACCGGCAGCCTGTTCGTAGTTGCCTTCTCTTACCGCTTTGAGTCCTAAACCGTATGAGATATAGAGTTCTTTTCCGGCAATGCTGCCGTATTCGCCGGCCTTTCCGTAATACTCGGCGGCTTTCTCGAAATCCCCATTGAGAACGGCCTGGTCGCCTTTGCCAGAAAGCGTACTGAAAATGAGATCCCTGGAATCCTTATAATCACCTAAGAGCTTTAGTTCTTCAATGGCTTCGTCGGTCTGCCCGGCGGACAGCATGGATACGGCTTTTGCATAGCGGCCAGCCCTTTCAGACTCTAAAGCAAGTTCCGCCGAATCCTTGTAGTTTCCGGCAGCGGAAAACTCGGCTTTCGCCTTTTCGAAATCGCCGCTCTCATAAGCCGTCTTGCCATTCGTATAGTGCAGGAGCGAGTACGCTTCAGCCGCGCGCTCTTTTGAATCCCTGAATCCGGCTGCCCCTTCAAATCCTGTAAGGGCAGTCTGGTAATCGCCCGCTTCAAAGGCCTCTGCTGCGCGGTTATATTTCTGCAGAGGCGAGAGCACCAGGCTATAGATTGCTATCCCGGCCGTAGCGAATACGACCAGGATAGAAAGCAATGCAAAAACAGAGATGTGTTTCCTTCTTTTCCTGAATACGGGATAATCCGTTTCGTCATACTCAGGGAAAAGATCGTCTTCGGGAATCTCTTCTGAAACAGAAACAGACTGGGACAGAAATTCCGGTAATCCGCAGTTCGGACAGTTAAGGTCATTGTCCGGGAACTGTGCTCCGCAATTTGAACATGTCTTCACAGTCTGTTTCCTCCAAAGGTTGAGTTTTTAAGCCCTTAAACAGGAAGTGGTCTCGTTTGGAGACCACTTATCCGTTGCTTAAGCGTCCTTTTTGTAAACAACCGTCGATCTGTACTGGTTCTTTACTCTCTTGCCTGACTTGGTGTTCTTCGAGTATTTCAGCGTGTACTTTCCGCCCTTGTATGTGAGCTTTGCTCCGCTGCCGAACTTGATCGTTGCCGGGAAGGACTTAAGGTTGTTGAGTTCCTTCGTTTCCGTTGTATAGCTCGCACCATAAAGTGAAGGTGAAGTGAAACGGACATAGCAGACGGTAACTGTCAGGTTGAAGGTGCCGTCGGCATTGTCACTGGACTTGACCGTGACATACTGGTTGGTCTGCAGGTTCTTCAGATAGTACTTTCTGGTCCACTTGGAGTATGTCAGTCTTGTGATGTTCTTAACGTAAACGTTGTTGGAGACCGCACTCCAGCTTCCTTCAACTCTTGAAAGCGTGAGCATTGCCGAGCAATAACTCTTTCTTCCCTGAATGTCAAAGCCTGTGACTTTTGCCTTCTTATTTACCTTGCTGTAGAAAGACCATGCCTGTTCGAGATTGCCTGATTTCATCTGGGCCTCACCGTCGCAGGCATAGATGAGATCCTGAGCGTTCTTGTATTTGCCGCAGGATTCGAAGTACTTCCTTGCAGTGCTGTAAGAACCGTTTGCAAGAGCTTCGATTCCCTGGCTGTAAGCTGTCGAGGTCAGGAGAGCTTTAGCATCCTTGTAGTTGCCTGCGCGGTTCAGATAATCGGTTGCAGTGGCGTAATCCTTGTTATTAAGAGCCTCAACGCCCTTGTTGTAATAAGCGGCTTTGCCCTTTGTAGCTGCATCCTTGTAGTTTCCTGCAAGAGCAAGATACTCGGCAGCCGTGTCGTAATCCTTGTTGTTGAGGGCTTCGGAACCGATATTGTAGTAAACAGCCTTGAGTTTCTCGGCAGCATCCTTGTAGTCTCCTGCCTTCTGGAAAAGGGCTGCGGCCTTCGTATTGTTGCCTGCCGCAAGTTCTTTCTCACCCTGATTGTAGTAGAGTTCCTTGACCTTGGTATCGGCACCGTTGTAGTTGCCTGCCTTGCTGTAGTAATTTACAGCCTTATCGATATCGTTTGCAGCTGCAGCATCTTCACCGAGCTGGTAATAGCACTTCTTGATCTGCTCGGGGGAATCCTTGAAGGATCCTGCAGCCTCGAAGTACTCGATAGCCTTTTCGTACTGCTTGTTCTCGAAAGCCTTGAGGCCCTGATCGTAGATAACGAGGGATACCTTTTCGGAAACGTCCTTGTACTGGCCTGCCTTCTTATAGTATTCAGCAGCCTTGTCGAACTGTTCAGCATCGAGAGCCTTGTCGCCCTGGGCTACGAGGAGATCGAAGATCTTTTCTTTAGAATCCTTGTAGTCGCCAGCCTGCTCAAATTCGGAGATAGCGGCATCAGGATCGGATGAGCTTAAGGAAACGCCCTTTGCATAATGTCCTGCGACAACGCACTCTTCAGCTTTTTCCTGAGCATCCTTGTACTTTCCTGCAGCGGTGAATTCTTCCTTAGCCTTATCGAAATCTCCGCTCTCAAAAGCTGCCTTGCCGTTCGTATAGTGGAGCAGCGTGTTGGCTTCCTCTGCACGTTCCTTGGCGTCGGAGAAATCGCCTGCAGCTTCAAACTGTGCTACGGCAGAAGCATAATCGCCTGATTCAAAGGCCTTTTCAGCAGCCTTGTACTTTCTTGAAGGTCCTGTCGCAACGAAGAAGATGCCTACGCCGATCGCTGCCATGAGGGCAACGCCGCCGATGATGACGGGAACGATGGGGAACTTCTTTTTAGCAGGAGCAGCAGCCTGTGCGGGCGCTGCGGGTGCCACAGGAGCAACGGGAGCCGCTGCCTGAGCGGGAACTGCTTCAGGTGCAACGGGTACAGGTGCAACAGGAGCAACGGGTGCAGGAGCAGCCTCAACTGCGGGAGCGGGCGCGATCTCTGCGACAGGCGCAGGTGCAGGTGTTATTTCTGCAACGGGCGCAGGCGCAGGAGTGATCTCTGCTACCGGTGCGGGTGCGGCTTCAGCAACAGGTGCCGGTGCGGCTTCTGCTGCAGGAGCTGCCTCGGGTGCGGGTGCTGCAGCAGCTTCAGCTTCCTGATAGTATTTTCTTCCGCAGCCTGCACAGAACAATGATCCGGGAGTGCGCTCTTTACCGCATTCCGGGCAGAACTGAACGTCCTTGAATCCGCAATTCGCACAGAACATGGCGTTGTCAGCGAGCTGCGCTCCACATTTCAAACATGTCTTCATGAGATCCTCCTTATATAGATCAAAATTTCTCCCCTTGTCAAAGGATCACTCCGCGTAATCCTTTTTCAGTTTCTTTTCCGCCTTTTCTACCGCACTGCCGGCATCTCCGTCTTCCCCTTCTTCATCCTTCTTGGGTGAAAGGAAACGTTCAAAGACTCCGGACAGGTATTCCCCGACCTTCTTGTCTATCTCAAAGACCTTAATGGTCTGAAGAATTATGATCGCGAGCGCAGGTCCCAAAAGGAAACCTATCGCACCCCAAATATATACGCCTACGGCCATCGCTACAAGTGTAAGGAGCGGATGGATGCGCATCGACTTGCCGAGGATGGGCGGTTCGATAAAGCGGCGGAGGACCGTCATGACCGCCATTCCGATGACTATGATGACCGCAGGAATGATCTTTCCATTCAGGATGAACCAGATCATGACAGGCACCATGGTCGCGCTGATGCCCAAGACAGGCATGAAGTCGATGAGCGCCGTAATGAGCGCCAGGATGAGTCCGTAATTGTAAACGCCTGCCGCCATGAAGACGATGTATGCCTCAGCCGCCGTAATGACGAGGAGCGCCATATAGCCGCCTAAGACACGGAAGACCGTCATGGTCAGGTCGTTGATAAGGCCGAATACGCGGCTCCTGAACTTCCTGTTCGGAGTGTTCTTTGCAAAGAACTTTAAGACCGCAGGGCCGTCATTGATGAAGTAGTAACCGGAAAGCATTATGCTTATGACGAAAAAGATCGCGTAAGGAAGGTTTCCGATGAGCTTCCAGATCTTGGAAAGCGACGTGCGGATGAATGTCGGGATAGCCGCTACGACGTTCTGGCCGATGCCGTCGATGTCGCCCTTTATGGAAGCGATCATCTCCTCGGTGAGGAATCCGCCGTTTGCAACAGAGAACCTGTTAAGGATCTCGCTGGCATATGAAGTGCGGGGATTGAAGTTTACTGAAGCGGAAGAGAGCCTGTTGAGCACCGTGTTTGCCTGCCACAAAAGGCCGATGCACAGGACTATGATGCAGATCACGAGAACGATGTTGAGGATAACGTAGCAGACGAGCGCGGTCTTGGTCCTCGTGGACTTCTTCCTGCCGGGCTTTATGCTCTGCGGATTCTTGTCAAACCATTTGGAAATGGGCGTTGCAATGATCGTAGAGGTCTTTGCGAGCATGAAGCCTATAAGGAACGGGATGAGGATGACAACGACGATCTTTGCGCAATAGCAAAGTGCAACCGTGATCGCGACGATCAATATGAACTTGATCATCGACATGACCGATGCCCGGTCGCGGTTGTATCTTTCTACGTCGTTCATAGTCTGATCCCTTTAAACATCAATACCCAGAGTCCAATGAATATTATAACACCCATAAAGAAAGGAATGTTAAAACCGGCCCTGAATCTGTCGATCCTGTGAGTATCGTCTCCGATGCTGTATTTGCTGCCCTCTTCCCCGTAAACGTCTGCATTGTACGAGTTGTGGAACTCACCCAGGATCTTCCTGAAGAACGCGAATATGATCACTGCGACGACCAGCGCGGGAAGAGCCGAGAAAAAGAACGTTGTGGGCATGTCGCTGTATGTGCGGAGGGTCGTGAGGTCTGCCTCGTCAATGACTCCCGTCAGGAGCAGTCCGAAAAGACGGCTTCCGGAGAGGCACAGGAAGGGACCCCATACGTTGCCCGAGTCCTTTCTCACGCGGCAGAGCCATACACCCGTAATGAACAGGCCCGGCAGATCCGGAAAGTTCATGGAATAAAGGCAGAAAAGGAACGGGATCACGTAATACGCAAGATCCTGGTCGGCATTTCTGATCCCTGACCAGAGGAGCCCGTAGAAAAAGACCGAGATCCCGAGCGCAGGAATGAACGTGTCGGTCAGGACCTGAAGCACCAGTGTGGCTTTCGAGTCGTCTGCCGCATAGGAAAACAGAGCCGGAAAGACCACCGAATTGCCGATCCTGAGCCAGAGATAAGTGCAGATGTTGCGTAAGGATGCCCTGACGAGGAATACCGCGGAGCCCGAAAGGAACGACATGACGAGTGTTCCCGCGCCCGTGTATCTGCCTGAGATGTCAGGCGAGCTCTTTCTCGGAATGAAAACGGCCGGGAGCATGAGCGCGACGGTCGTAAGCAAAGCCGTGATCAGGCCGCAGCCTACCGTTGAAGAGGTCGAAAACGCAATGAGCCCGTTGTCAAAGACGAGTTTTGCGAGCCCCATCACGAAAGCGGTGCCCAAAGCGGCGAAAAGGATTGAATAACCCCAGTTGAACGGGTAAGGAACGCCGAATACCCTTCGGAGGATGTTCTTGTCCGAAGCCGGCTTGTTCATCAGAAATGTACTCCGAGAAGAGTAATGGTTCCGATCATCCTGTCATAAAAGAAAGGCTCCATGATGCAGAAAACGCCGCATCCGAGGGCAAGGAAAGGTCCGAAGGCCATGTAATCGGGGTCTTCTGCGAAATGGATGGCCGCCTTCTTTCTCTGAAGCTCGAGACGGGCTTTGCGCGGATCCGGAGAAGCTGCGATCTCAGCCTCTTCCCTTCTGATCCTCTGTCTCTTGCGGATGAGGAGCGGGATGGCCCAGATAAGGGCCGTAAAGATAGCAACATAGATGAGAACGATGATGCCGTAGCATCCGGTGATGAGTCCCGTAGCGAAAAGGAGCCTCATATCGCCCATTCCGATGCTCTCCTTGCCGAAGAAGGTAATGGATACGATGCCGATGAGCCAGACCACTCCGCCTCCGACTACGGAAGCTATGATCTTGTTAAGGAGCGGCATGTACCACTTTGCATCGGGAGTAAACCAGACCGAGCCTTCGGTCAGGTCGGAAACTATGGAAATGACACCGACCAGGGCGATGTAAACGGAAAACTGGTCGGGGATTATGCGGTTTAACTTGTCTGACATCATTACGAGCACGAGATCGGGGATCAGGAGCACGATTACCAGCAGATGAAGGGGCTTGAAGGTCGTGATGTAGGCGTTTCCGCAGAAAATGACCGCCACGATGTAGCAGATGGCGCATATAGCGCATGCTGCAACGCCCTCAGGCACCCATCTCATCCTTTTTGAGATGCGGTAATCGGGGTCTGTCTCCTTTACGCCGTAGTCCTGGAGCCACTTTTCGGGGAATTTGCCGAAAAGCCAGGTGATGAGAAGGCCGAAGCCCGCACCGAGGACGACCGAACAGACGATAGCTAAGATAAGAGTCACTGGATTTAGTAAAATCATAAAGGTGAGTTTAATATAAAAAGGAAACAACTGCAAACCTATTATCAAAATTCTTTTCAATTTGTCAGTTTTTCGGCAAAAAATTGAGTTTTATCCCCTACATTGATAAAATTACTCATGTACTTTTTAGAGAGGCAGTAGGCGGAAATGACCGCCGAAGTATTGAAAAATGGCAACAGTTACTGCAAAACAGCTTGAATCGATGATGCAGTCGCACGTCAGGGCTGAGACCGGTATGAGCCTTGAGCAGGCAACACCCAAGGATTATTGGACGGCGCTCGCAAAGTCGATCGTTGAACTCATTTCAGAGAATTGGATGTCCACGAGACAGAAGTACAACAAGGGCAGGCAGGCCCACTACTTCTCGGCAGAGTTCCTCGAAGGACGTTCGATGCTCAACAACCTCGTAAACTTAGGCATTTACGACCAGGCCAAGGACGCTCTGGCTTCCTTCGGTCTCGATATTACCGACATTCTCGAGGAAGAGACGGATCCGGCTTTAGGAAACGGCGGTCTCGGACGTCTTGCCGCATGTTTCCTTGATTCATGCGCAACCCTCAACCTCCCTGTCACGGGCTACGGCATCCTTTACCGTTACGGCCTCTTCAGACAGGCTATCGAGAACGGTTTCCAGCACGAATATCCTGACTCCTGGATGGAGCACGGCTATCCGTTCATCGTTCCGAGATACGACCGCAAGGTCAAGGTCCACTATCAGGACATCGACGTATGGGCTATCCCCTGCGACCTTCCTATCACTGGCTACGGCACGAAGAACGTCAACCTCTTAAGGCTCTGGAAGGCTGAGCCTGCACAGGAGTTCGACTTCAACCTCTTTAATTCACAGCGTTTCGACGACGCCGTCATCGAGAGGAACCGCGTCCAGGACATCTGGAGAGTCCTTTACCCGAACGACACTTCCTACGACGGAAAGGTCCTCCGTGTAAGACAGCAGTATTTCTTCGTTTCCGCTTCCCTGCAGGACATCATCTACCGTTACAAGAAGTATCACGGAAACGACCTGCACGATTTCGCGAAGTATAACTCCATCCAGCTCAACGATACTCACCCTGTTATCGGCATCCCCGAGCTCATGAGGCTCCTGGTTGACGAGAACGGCATCGAGTGGACAGAGGCATGGGAGATCGTTAAGCAGACATTCGCTTACACCAACCACACGATCATGGCTGAGGCTCTTGAGAAGTGGGATATCTCCATCTTCCGTTTCCTCTTCCCCAGGATCTACGAGATCATCGAGGGCATCAACAACCAGTTCCGTGCCCAGATGTATGAGGCAGGCCTCTATAGTGAGCTCATCGACCGTATGTCTCCGTTAGCTGACGGCAAGATCCACATGGCTTGGCTCGCTATCTACGGTTCTCACTCCGTAAACGGCGTCGCAGCCCTCCATACTGACATTCTCAAGAACGAGACGCTCAAGGACTGGTACGGTATCTATCCCGAGAAGTTCTCCAACAAGACCAACGGCGTTACACCCAGAAGATGGCTCAGATCCTGCGATCCCGCACTTGCAGGCCTCATCACGGAACTCCTCGGAAACGACAAGTGGGTCACCGATCTCGACCAGCTCAAGAAGCTCGAGAAATATAAGGATGACGAGAAGATCATGAAGCGCTTCATCGAGATCAAGAAGGGCAACAAGAAGCTCTTCTCCGAGTATCTCAAGAAGACAAGGGGCATCGAGCTCAACCCGAACTCCTGCTTCGACATCCAGATCAAGCGTCTCCACGAATACAAGAGACAGCTTCTTAACGCTCTGTATGCCCTCAATCTCTATGACAGGCTCAAGGCAAATCCGAAGCTCGGCATGCCTCCGGTAACCATCCTCTTCGCTGCAAAGGCAGCTCCGGGTTACTTCAGAGCAAAAGCTATCATCAAGTTCATCAACGAGATCGCCAAGCTGATCGACTCTGATCCCGCAATGAAGGGCAAGCTCAAGGTTGCATTCGTCGAGAACTACAACGTTTCAGTCGGCGAGAAGATGTTCCCTGCAGCTGACGTTTCAGAGCAGATCTCCACTGCAGGCCTCGAGGCTTCCGGTACGGGCAACATGAAGTTCATGATGAACGGTGCCGTAACGCTCGGTACTCTTGACGGCGCTAACGTCGAGATCGCTGACTGCGTAGGCGACGACAACATCTACATCTTTGGCTGCCGTGCTCAGGACATGGCTGCAACAAAGGCTTACTACAACCCGAAGTGGCAGTATGAGAACATCCCCGGCCTCAGAGAGTGCCTCGACAGGCTCACCAACGGCTCATTCAACGATGAGGGATCCGGAATGTTCAACGACCTCTTCAACGGCCTCATCTACGGCTCCAACTGGCAGCCCGGCGATCCTTACTATGTATTAGGCGACTTCGACGACTACAGAAAGCAGCGCGACAGGATGTACATGGACTACAAGGACGAGCTCGGCTGGGCAAGAAAGTGCTGGGTCAACATCTGCAATTCCGGCAAGTTCTCTTCAGACAGAACGATCCGCGAGTACGCAGAAGGCATCTGGCAGATCAAGCCCCAGAAGATCTGATCTTTCAGGACATAAACACGAAGGGCGGCTCACATTGGCCGCCCTTTTTAATGCAATTCTCCCCTTCATGCTGTATAATATTTTTTAACCTGTCAAAGGAGGAAGTTGTCATGGCATTATTCCAGGACCAGAAGGGTAAGAACATAATCAATTACCAGAAGATGATCAACGAGAAGAAGGACACTATCCGCAAGTACTACGATGAGATAGGCCATCTTTATTACGGTCAGTATAAAGACATGAACATTGACGTCACAAAGGACATCAATGCGCGCTGCGAATCGATCTCCAACATCTACAAGGACATCGAGGAGCTCAACATAAAGATCTTAAGAGAAAAGGGTCTCAAGAAGTGCGCCATCTGCAGCACAGAGAACCAGCTCGCAAACGCTTTCTGCTTCAAGTGCGGTGCGAGATTCGCAGACGACGACGCAGTTCCCGCTGACGTCATCGCTCCTCCGAACGCATGCGCTACTCCCCCGTCAGAGAAGCCCGCTGTTTCAGCTGAGCCCGCACCCGCAGCTCCCGCTGTTGAGCCCGAGCCTATAGCAGCTGCAGAGCCTGAGACAAAGAGCGAAGACGAGATCTGAAGCCTTTAATCAAAGCAACATTGACCCGCACAGGAACCACCTTCCCGCGCGGGTCTTTTCTTTTTGGTCAAAGTGCAGTCCAAAGACGCCTAAAAAGTCTTATTTTTCTTGCGACAATACGCGCGCTTTGTGCTATTATTTATAAATTAATCATTTAGGGGGTCAAAGTATGGCAAAGATTTTCGAGCAGGAATCACGAACATTTTCAGAGTATCTTCTCGTTCCCAACCTTACGACAGAAGATAACACACCGGACAAGGTAGACCTTTCGGCACCTGTTGCAAAGTATAAGAAGGGCCAGGAAGAATCAAGACTTAAGATCAACATCCCCATGGTATCTGCTGTAATGCAGTCCGTAAGTGATGACGGCATGGCAATAGCACTTGCACGTTGCGGCGGTCTGTCTTTCGTTTTCCAGTCACAGTCCATCGAATCACAGTGTGAGATGATCAAGAAGGTCAAGAAATACAAGGCCGGCATCGTTGAATCCGATTCGAACCTCTCCCCTGACGACACTCTCGAGAAGGTTTTGGAGCTCCACCAGAAGACAGGTCACGGCACCGCAGCCGTTACCGAAGACGGTTCCAAGACCGGCAAGCTCTTAGGACTTGTAACCACACGTGACTACCGTGTAAGCAGAATGTCCCTTGACACCAAGGTAGCAGAGTTCATGACCCCTATAGACAAACTCGTTACCGCTCCCGAAGGCACTTCCCTCAAGGAAGCAAATGACATCATCTGGGACAACAAGATCAACCAGCTCCCCATCGTAGATAAGGAAGGCCGTCTCGTAGGT